>Ga0065711_1028632_pt1 | contig 40061 bp, 28 predicted proteins | sample Hoacrofraction12_FD_59098 | JGI IMG/M metagenome (GOLD analysis project Ga0065711, IMG submission 59098) | Hoatzin crop microbial communities from Cojedes, Venezuela - Epithelial fraction 12 v2 (version 2) | ecosystem: Host-associated > Birds > Digestive system > Esophagus > Crop | place... | reverse complement strand
AACAATAGGTAATTTATTCAAGCGACAGTTATCACAGATTCGGAATTGCCGTTGATAAATTCACTGTCTACAAAAGTTGAGCTCAAAGTAATAGTTTAGCGCTTTAGTTAACAATGTGTTCCCGGGGATATGTCTGACAAAGTCAGAGGCGCGATTCTTACCAAAAAGGCGTCCCTTCTTGGGGGGGGGAAGAGAGGTTCAGGCCTGTCGACCCGTCCGTCAGGTGAAGTTCTCTCTTGGCTCCTCCTCCCAAAGAGAGTTTTCAAGTGCCAATTTTTGTATGTTTGGAAATCTTTTTGCGAGGTGGGACTAAGTCAATCATTGTGTATCGATTGGCTCTTGGCATGGAATGTCTTGTCGTCAGAAGCGGGACTCAGCAGTGCGACACGCCTTCGGAGCGGGCATCTTGGTATGTGTATTCAGGGGCCATCTGTGCTTTATCCAAAGCAATCTCTGAAGCAATCTCTGACTGCGCAGCCTCCACGGTGCCTCACAGATCACTGAGTTTACAGTGATGGGCTATCCCCCGTTACTTTTGTCTGATAAGATAAGCCCCAGTTATTTACTTCCTTTGTTAGCTCTTGCTCTTGATGCCTCAGTCCGTTTGTCTTTTGTCTTGCATTCGACAAGTCCAGCAAGGCCACCGATTACATCAGCACATGGCTCACCCTCACTGAGGTGGGAATGCTATAGTCTTTCATGCTGAGCCTCAACCACAGGAGCAGGATGGGCACACAAATATAAGTACAGTTGTTCAGAGCATAGATCTTCTCCTTTCTGCAGAAAGACAAGCTCTGTGTGATAAAGAAAGAGGGATCTTCTTGCAATAAGAAAGCTCTCAAAAAACAAATATGCAAAACAAAACTGCAAGATAATAATTAAAAACTTCTTTGTCTTTTGGTAGGAAAAAAACTGTTAAATTTATTAATGATATCAAGATGCTGAAATGTATTGATTATATAATATTTTCAGAGATCTGTTTATTATGTTATTATATTTAACTGCTTTACAGAACTTGTAATATGCCAGTTATACATATTTGTAATATTTGGCATAAAAAACTGCTCTAAGAAAATGTTCTATAAGTTAAAGATTCTGGAAACTAGAGACTGGTAAGAAGAAAGAAGTATCCTTAAAAAAAAAGGAGATCCTATTGCGGGCCATTGAGAGTCCAGCTCTTAGTTGTTTTGGGTTTTAGTGAAAGTTTGTAGTTACGAGTCCTGAAAGGTTAGTCACCTGTACTCTTTTATAATCCCTCAGAGGATGTCATTACAAGTAAAATAATCAAGCAAGTAAAATAATTATGGTTAAGGTCTATGGAAAAAATGCAACTCCCAAAAGCAGTGTGCGAGAATTATTTCTGTTATTATCTGTTTTACCAGAGTGTATTTTGGGGGAAGTCTTTTAAAAGACCTCAGTTTATGAAACACTACTGATTACGAAACACCTTTAATGTGAGCTTCTTCTAGATAACTCAAGACCAGGACCAAAACTTGAAATTAATCCTCTTTTCATGTATAACTTGTAATCAAGTAGATTGTAAATGAAAAACAGTAATTCACTAGCTTATTGAACATTAATTGAGAAGAAATTAAAGGTTTTTTAAGTAGACAATGTGAGAAAATTTCACTGAGTCCTATGAAAAAAGAAAATTGATTTTAAAGAGCCATATTAAGAAGGAGAATTTAATCTATATTTATATACTAATGTCAGACTGTTAAAGGCCTCTCTAGACCTTTCTGTTTAATTTGTTTCTTTCCTGAGCACTCTTTCTAATGTGTGAAAGAAAATACTGCACTACTCGAAAGAACAACAATATTTACCTTCCAAATAATTGAGGAATATGATCAACCAAAATGTATAACTCCTCCAACGTGGTAGATTTTGGTAAACTTCCTGTCACCATACTTCGATTACAATCTAAGGCTATAGAAGCAGTTCTGGACAAAAGGGTTGTTTCTTCTGAGAGCTCTGTAGTGAATTTTTGTTCCTTGTCTTCTTTACTTGCTCAATAGAAAATAGATGAAAGAAGATGAAAGTATTTGAAAGGACATCCATTGAAATTAAGAGGTGAGAACAGGGTGTTACTACTTGCTTTACTAAGAATAATTTACAATATTCTCTTTCTATAGCATCACTAGACATGTAGGACAACGTTTTTGGGTGCTCTGGATGGATTTTTGCTGCATGGATTTAATTAAATATCACCCCTTTATTGATTCAACACTTTCACAGACGATATCAGGACGTCTTAAGTTCATGAACTTTAATAGTTCTAATAAATATGCAATGAAGTGACAGCCGTCTAGTGTACTGTGGATCACAGACAGACTATACTTCAAGTTCAGGTTTAATGCTTAACTTGTTTGTTTTTCTGAGATGTTCCTCTCTTCAAAGAAGAAACACAACAGATGTGTTTTTTACTTAGATAGCATTTCTTATTTTGGACACATCCCTGAATGTGCAATTTTTATTTAAAAATCACTAGTCTCAGGCAATTTTTAAAGTTAACAATTTATTTTTTTTTTTTAACAAAGAAGCTTGTACTAGCTCAGACCCCATGGAAAGTATGAACCTGTCCTGGGTTTGGCCAGGACAGGCTTAATTTTCACCGGACTCCAGGAAGGGGCACAGGTGGTGGGGGCTGACCCCACCTGGCCAAACAGAGCAACGTATTCCATATCGTGTGCCGTCATGATGGGTTCCAGTGGGGGGGAGCTGGGGGGCGGGAACTCACTCGCAGCTCGGGAGGGCACAGCGGTGGTTCAGTCCGAGAGAGCAGTTCTGTTCTGCTGGTTTGTTTTGTATATTCCCCTTTTTCTGTATCGTTTCTGTTACTGTTCTCTTTGTTTGCTGTTCTCTTAAACTGCCCTTTTCCCGACCCACCAGTTTTCTGCCTGTTTCTTTCCATTCTCCTCCGCACCCTGGCAGGGGGAGGGGCGGCCGCGTGGCGCTTTTGTTGCCGGCTGCAGCCAAAACCAGAACAGAACCATTATTACTGATAGTGTTGTCCAACCACATCATGAACACTTCTCTCTGGACTCCTGGTCACCCGGAGAAATGAAAAGAAAATGGGCAAACTTTTCCCAGAAGTTGTTTCCTGCTTTGGCAGGGGTGTGTGCATTCACACTGATATATTTATTTGTATTAGGATTAAGAAAACAAATCCAAAAAAATAAAAACGAGTTTATAGCAGAGTTTGACAAATCAACATTTTCGCAAGCAAGAAAAAACACTTTGCCATTAGAAAACTTTCCACACTTTAAGTTGACATTTGTCTAGATGATCCCAGAAGTGGATCATACCTCTTTTGGAGAAAGAAAAAAAACCAACTATCTAAAGAAGAACAGCAAACCGACCCTCAAACCAGTGATCTCTATTTATGCAATTCCTTTCCCTCCCCAATGTTTACTTTCTTTTTGACCCTGTGTGTACAACATGGAAGCCAGAACTGCTGTGAAATACTGTACTTCATAAAAAAAGATCATCCTAGGGACTAAATAGTAGATGATACTTATAAAAAAATAAGTATTCAAAGTCATAGTTACCTCTTGTTCTGCTAAAGTGGACCAAGATTTTCAAATGGAAAAACAGATAAAAAATAACTCTCCGTGACTGTTAGCCTCTCTTCAGATACTCATAACAAGGCCCAAGCTCAGTGGACAATATTTTATGTGTGGTTTTTTGGTTTTGATTGGCAGACTAAAGTAGAAAGGATAAAACACCCTGTGGAATAAAAACAGAAATAGTTGAATGTATATGTAAATATGAAACAAAAAGAAACAATGGCAAATAAAAACTGCAATGAATGAAGTATCTAGATTACTGCAACACTTGATAGCTTGGACAATAAAAATAGCTTTGTAATCAAATAATCTTTAAAGAATGAAGTTTTTAATATTAAAACTGATATTGAAAAAAAATTTTGGGCATCTAAGCAGTTTGTTGATGAAGCCAAAACCTGAGATGAGTTCTTGACTCTTCCAGTCAGATTGCAAATTGAAAATAACTTAGAGACAATATAGAAATCTTTCTATTTTACTTATTTTGAGACATAGGTTCCAAAACCCCATGTAAATTTCAAAAAATACAGTTTAGAACACTGTAAATTAATAAGTCTCCAACTTTATTGTCGTGAAAACTTTTGTTACTGAAGATATTCTTGAGGAAGCGGACATTCTTACTTTTGAAAAATACGTTGTCAGCATGTTTCCTGTAAAACCTCAAGTTTGATAAGACTTTGAAAACTAACGTATTATGTATTTTAGCTTTGGATTTGTTTATTACCCTGATAAAAGTGATAGACTCTTCTTACAAGTAAAAGCCTGCTATTGTACTTAAAAAAAAAAGAAATACACAAGTCAGTTACAAGACTTCAAACACATTACTTCAGATTGTATCTCTTAATGTTTAGAAACATGTGTAACAAAACTAAGGATTTGCTTTTTTCATAAAACATAATGCGTGCATTTTTGTGAACTGAGTTGAACTTCAAAATTTACATTAGATATAGAAAAAAACATTGCACAGTGTAAGTCTGATATTGGAATTCATGTAGCAGAACAGGGCCAGAAGAAACCTCATACTGTATACCTGCATAATCTTCACTTTATTGCACTTCATAAACAGTAGACAGCATACAAAATCAGACACAAATCCTATGAGCTTTGTATATTATTTTTCTTGTTTCTTACTGTTTTCTCTTTGCAAAAGGTAAAAAGATTAGAATAGAATTAGAGCAAAAAGAAGAATAAACCCCAACCACATAACTAAAATAAGACATAATTAAAATTGCAAATAGAAAAGACACATTTTAGAAAAGGCAGAAGTGACAGGTATCACAGCCATGAGGTTCTCTTACAAATGTGATAAAGCCACATAACATTCAGTGCTGATACAGACCCACAAAAATAACAGGTTTTACTCAATTTAACAAATAAAGCATGTTTTCTAGTTTAGTTTTAGGAGTAATTAGGCCTAAATGTCACTTAGGCACTTTATTAAATAGTACTTCAAAGAATCTATAAACAATTCATGATCAAATACATCTTTATTTTATTATTCTCTCAAACTGTTCTGGAAGGGGAAAGTCATTTTTATGCATGTCTAGAATCCAGTCATTCTAATTTAGATGAACCTCTATTTAAAATGCTTGACCTTAGAAGAGAATAATAAGGTATTTACTCAGCTAAAAATGCTTTCCTTAATCTTCTCTCAAGGGAATGGAGAGAGAATCAGTTAGTATAATTTATATTCTTTCCTCTCTGTATTTTCTGAAAGGAAACTTGTCAGTAGTATCCTTTCACAGTTTTCTTTTTCTTTCATTTAAAATATCAGGAAACCAAATGTATATTCCTGATGCTTCCTTTACTTGACATAAGAATATTTTCTCTTCCCAAGAACAGGAGCCTGATGCAACAGAATGGAGGTCGTCAAACCTAACCTTTCACTATGGTCCTAGCACATACCTCTGGGTCACAACCACCGTGAAAAACAAACCCGTAGTCTTAACATATACCTGAAGTACAAAATATCGGCCATCCTTTCTATTGGAACTGAGTCATGAAGTTGGGGTTTTGCTTCTGGAATAACAAAGAAAACTTAACATTCATGAACTTAGCATAATCTGTTCACTGGGAGGCAACATCAACGCCGCAGGGCAGGACATATTTCTGTGTGTTTTGTTGCAGCCGTTTTTCCTGCTCCTTGTCACTGAAAGACACTTTTTCCATACTTGATTCTTATCAGAATATTTGTTGTCAAACCACTCGCATAACTTCTAGGGTCAATTCTATTGCTCATGTGGGGCACCGTCAAAGATTTTAAAACACTCCTTTACTCCTTTTTTTTTTTTCCTTTTCGTTTTCTTCTAGAACTTGAATGTTTCTAGGGATGGGGCCTCTGCTACCTCTCTGCTCAACCTGTTCCAGTGTTTCACCACCCTCACTGCAAAAAATTTCTTCCTTATATCTCATCTAAATCTACCCTCTCTTAGTTTAAAATCATTGCTCTTTGTCCTGTCACAATAGACCTTGCTAAAAAGATTGCCCCCATCTTTCCTATAGGCCCCCTTTAAGTACTGAAAGGAAGCAATAAGGTCTCCCCGCAGCCTTCTCTTCTCCAGGTTGAACAGCCCCAACTCTCTCAGCCTGTCCTCATAGCAGAGATGCTCCAGCCCTTGGATCATTCCTGTGGCCCTCTTCTAGACCCGCTGCAACAGCTCCATGTCTTTCTTGTGCAGAGGGATCCAGAGCTGGACGCAGTACTCCAGGTGAGGACTCACCAGAGCAACGGAAAATGAAAATGTAACAGCAGCTGCAACAAACAACTAACTAAACATTTACTGTCAATATGCTGTTGTGTAGAATTATAGGAAACAGTTACAGGAATTCCAAGCACACTCAAATACTAAACTGATGATAAAAATAGTATCCCTTTGATCTTGTTGGTGCCACCTATGGTCACACACGTCTGAAAAAACTTAGACATTTTAGAATTTGCTAGGAACCTATGGATTCTTAGATATTAGGTCTTTAGTCCTTGTTTGAAAATAATTTAAAAGTGCAGGCAGTTTGGAGATGAGCCATCAATGTGCACTTGCAGTCCAGAAAGCCAGCCATAACCTGGGCTGCATAGAATGCTAGAATCCTTAGGTTAGAAAAGACCCTTAAGATCATCAAGTCAAACGATTAACCTAACACTACCAAGCCCCCCAATAAACCATGTCCCAAAGTGCCACATCTACAGGTCTTTCAAATACCTTCGGGAATGGTGACTCCTCCATCTCCCTGGGCAGCCTGTTCCAATGCTTTACAACTCTTTCAGTAGAGAAATTTTTCCTAATATCAAATCTAAATCTCCCCTAGTGCAACTTGAGGCTATTTACTCTCATTCTAGCACTTGTCACTTACAAGAGACCAACACTAGCCTCGCTACAGCCTCCTTTCTTGTAGTTGTAGAGAGAGATAAGGTCTCCTCTCAGCCTCCTCTTCTCCAGAGAAATCAACCCCAGTTCCCTCAGGTGCTCCTCATAGGACTTGCTCTCTGGAGCCTTCAGCAGTTCCGTTGCTCTTCTTTGGATGCATTTTAGCACCTCAATGATTTTCTTGTAGTGAGAGGCCCAAAACTGAATACAGTATTTGAGGTGCAGTCTCACCAGAGCCGAGTACAAAGGTACAATCACTTCCCTAGTCCTGCTGGCTGTACTGTTTCTGATACATGCCAGGATGCCATTGGCCTTCTTGGCCAGCTGGGCACACTGCTGGCTTATATTCAGCTGGCTGTTAATCAGCACCACCTAGTCCTTTATATCAGTCATCTTTCTATCTAGTCTTCCCCCAGCCTGTAGTGCTGCGTGGAGTAGTTATGACCCAAATACAGGACCTGGCACTTGATGTTTGTTGAATATCATACAGTTAGCCTCAGCCCATCAATCCAGCCTGTCCAGATCCTTCTGTAGAGCCTTCCCACCCTCAAGCAGATCAGCACTTCTGCCCAGCTTGGTGTTGTCTTGAAACTTACTGCGGGTGCATTTGATTCCCTTGTCCAGATCATTGATAAAGATATTAAATGAAAGTGGCATTAAAAAATGCATGGCAAGCCAGTCAAAGGAGGTGATTCTGCCCTTCTACTTCACTCTCGTAAGACCCCATCTGGAGTACTGCATCCAGCTTTGGGACCCCCAGCACAAGAAAGACATGAACCTGTTGGAGCCGGTCCAGAGGAGGGCCATGAAAGTGATCACAGGGATAGAACACCTCTCCTCTGAAGAAAGACTGAGGGAGTTTGGATTGTTCAGCTTGCAGAATAGAAAGCTGTGGGGAGACCTTATTGCAACCTGTCCGTACTTAAAGGGGGCTTATGAGAAAGATGGAGACAGGCTCCTTAATATGGCCTTTAGTGACAGGATAAGGGGCAACAGCTTTAAACTGAAAGAGGATAAATTTACATTAGCTATAAGGAAGAAATTTTTTACAATGAGTGTGGTGAGACACTGGAACAGGCTGCCCAGAGAAGTTGTGCATGCTTCATCCCTGGAAACATTCAAGGTCAGTTGGATGGGGCTTTGGACAAGCTGGTCTAGTGAGGGGTGTCCCTGCCCTTGGCAATGGGGCTGGACTAGATGATCTCTGAAGATATCATCCAACCCAAACCATTATATGCTTCTCTGATTCTTTAGGCTTCCCAGGTCTCCTTGTGCAGGTTGCCCTTTGTCATTCTGTGCATTGTACAGCAGAGATAATATTGTTTTACAGAAATGAGAAGATAAGCACAATGAAGCATTAAGACATCATGCACATTGTTTATGCAAAGTGTTGTGGAAGTGTGAGACTGACAAAAAAATGTTCCAAAAATCAGTTTTAATGGTATCGAAAATAGAATGGTTGAATTGAACAGGATCTTCGGCAGATACAACTTATTTATACGTTCAGGATGTCTGTTGGGAGCTAGTATTACACAATACGTAGCTAGGTCCACTCAAAAAGACTTGAAATTAGACAACTGAAAATTATGAAACAAGGTAGGTAACTCCCTATAACACTCCAATAACATTTAACAAATTACAGGTCTGGCGTAACAGTTGGGAATGCTATCACTACACAATAACATGCAAGAATTGTTGTCCACGGTGTGCACACATTCATTCACTACAGGGAAACTCTCACTCAAGGGTACCCAGAAGATAGGACCACTCACCCAAAAGGAGTGAGGGGTCACTCAAGGACATCCAGAAGAAATAACCACTCACTGAAAGAGGATGAGGGCACTCCATCCTGAGAAATTTCCGTGGGTGAAGTCTTCTCAACCCACACAGAAAGTCCCTGATTACAGGTCCACTGCTCTCAAGAACCATCTCTTGGCATTTCTGTCAGGTGTCTCTTTTATAGCCTGGTCAGATCTGAACTATGACTACTTATGGTCAGCGGTCTAGAAGTTTCTCTTAGACAAGGCACATCATTGGTTAGGACCCTGCCTGCTAACTGAGGAGTCCCACCTATCTCTTTCCCACCACAAGGCAGGAGTATGTGACTAGGGTCACAGAATCCCAGCAGGGGCATGGTGGTCAGCACCGGGCCAAGGGTGTTTACACGATCACTGCCACGGCAGAGCACCAGAACTGTGAAAGTAAGGGCATGAAAATAAGGGTGCAAGAGTGCCGGTGGCAACCATGTTGGAAAACCCTGGTTCTTATTGGAAAGGGTGCACCTGCCACAACAGCCAAGAGAAACTAGATGAAAATAAAGATTTACAGAATAAAACCGTATTTTTGAAAGAAGTATGACTTCTTTTTGTACAATCCTTTCTTAGAAAGTGGGAGAAAGAGAAAAAATACTACCTAACAAAATGAAAATGTCATATCATATTTTTTTTTTCCTATCACTTGCTGTAGCTTCTTGTTCAAGGTAGCCAACCTAACCATATTAAGGATAGTAAAGAAACGGCAGAACACATTCATTTTCGTACCATACGGTAAAAAAATTTCAACGTATATACTATTTTAGCAACGCTGACAGAATTTTTTGCTCCAATAAGAAAGTGTGATCTTGTAACAATTATTCCCTTCATTGTCACAGCTTCAAACTGTGAACAAGATGTTTCTTTAGTAATTGTGTTTGATCACAGTTAATGTACCAGCTTAGCACTATTTTGCAGTACAGAATGCAGCAGGAGAATTGAAGGGCAGAAAAGGAAGAAGTAGACATGCTGTAAGTACTCGAGTTATAATTCGTTCTAGTATAGATCACAGCCATAATTTGAAAAATTATATATTGTTCTCATTTATTTGAAATTTCTTTGAAATATTATGGTTATTTAGTGGTGAACAGACAAAAAAGCCCCAGACTATGAACAAACTAGTAGCTCTGACCGTTGTTTTAGAGGTCATAGAATTTCATCAGTGAAAGAATTACAAACAGCTCTTTTAGGAGTGACTACAGTTTAGAAGATGCAATGACCATATTCTTAAGAGTTCCATAAAGTTTTAAAGAGTATGTAGTACACACTAAAACCCCAAATGTGCCTTGACTTTTTTTGCTAGTAATAATCTGGATATGTACCACTTTAGAAAGAATGTACATGTCACAACAGAACTGCCTGACAATGAAGAAGTGTGTAAATTATCTCAGGCATGGATACCTAACTAATACTGGCATTAAATGTCAGCAAGAATAAAAATAAATGAGACTGCTCTAAGAGCTGTGCATCTGAGATTAGATTCTACTTGCGGCTAACAGGCTGCTAGATCTAGTTTGCGTTGGTCTACATAGCACTACATTAGTGTAGTTGTGCAGATAAATACTAAATGAGAAAATAATTGACTACAATGTGTTATTTGTGTTCCTCAATGGAGTGTGTTTCAGTCTATGAGCAAGATGTTGACCATAAAGAAGCAGGAGTTGAAAGGCAGAGCAGGTAATATTTCAACAGCTGCCACAGCAGAGTAAGGGAACAGAAACAGGGGCATAGTATATTAGGTAGAATCACAACGAGCAACATTCCTACCTAGATAGAAAAACTTCATGGACAAGTCCTGTTTGCCTACTCTCTTAATCTGTCTGCATGCAATGAACGCATACCAAACTTCAGAATGTGCTTCGCTTGACTTCTGAGTATTCAGCTGCTGTTTTGGCAGTGAATCACATCAGTTCCTGAAGAAAGATTTCCTCCTTTGTTTTCTGAATGTGAAGTGTGAAAATATGAAGAACTACCATTCAATTAAATTTCAAATCCTACATTTTATTTAAAAAAATAATAAGGAAAATAAATGAAGACCTTTGAAGCATGTAAGTCCAAATATTTGACACTAGAAGAAAGGAATCAAAAAACCCTATAATTAAATCAGTTTTACACAAAAAGCCAATATTTAATAATAATAAATGGATCCAACACACAAATACAAAAGGACAGAAGAAATAATTAACTATAAAATAACATGATGAATGGCAACCCTCAAGTGGTAACAGTGGGTACAGGATCAACTACTAGGTGCAAATGGATGGACCCTTACTACAGAGGTTTCTGGTTCATCTTCAGTTACAATATATATCCTAGTGTCACAGCTAAGAAAAAAAAAAAAAAGAGAAATATGACCTGGTACATTTATAATCATCCTCAGATATTTTTGACACTATATTTTGGGGGTTTTATGTTAACCAGATAGTACATTTTAATATTCTAATATCTTTATCTGTGAGTCAGCAATTTTTTATCTTAACATTTCAGTCAGCCAAACGTCAGATTCTTAGAGATGCAGAGAAACCAAAGTACTGTTATTTTACAGAGTCTGTTTTCAAAGAAATAGCTTGGAGATTCTAGAAGAGAGTAGAAATAGGCAGGCACATATAATAGAAAGCGCCAGCACCCATAATAGTGACAGAATCTCCCAAGAAGGTATTCTTTATACATGTGCGATAATAGCTATAGCATTTTCTTTTATGTTCATCCTAATTCCATTCTCATGTATTTTGAGGGGATTTTTGGGTTTCTTTTTTACTTTTTAATTTTGAATTTTTAAAACTCTAATTCATTTCCACCAGAACTTTCCTCTTGACTAGTGGAATAATGATTCAGGGAATTAAAAAATAAAAAAAAAAGTATGGCTTGATCCTATAAAGCTTCTCAAACCCAAGACAGTTTTTCCTGGCTTCCTTCATTGAATAAATTCTTACTGTTATTTTTTTATTTAAGCGCATGTAGCTTATTTAATAATTTTTGTGGTTTTTTTCTCTATTTTCATTATTTTATTATTACTATAACAGTACTTCTGCTTCCACAATCATATGAATAGGTATACTGTTTGTTTTCTTATATACACCAGTATATCTTGGTATTAACTGAATCACAAAATCTAGGAAACACAGAATAGTTGAGGTAAAAAGGACTTCTTGAGGTCATCTTCTCTTCCCCCATTCATGCTGAGTCACTCAGAGTAGGCTGCCCAGGACCCGAATTATGTATATATGCCACAAAAAAGTGATAATTGATACTGTGCCCTAGATCCTCAAGAGCTTTGGCAGGGAGAGAATCCCAGAACAAGTTGGTTGTGTCTGTATGAATAAATCAAAAAATGACACACATGTTGGTCATTCTTGGTCACTCTTTAGAAACTTCTGTAGCATGATTTTTGTCAGTTTCAATGTGCATTCATCCTTTTCAGTTCTTCAGCATAAGGTGTCAGACATAACAGTCCAGGGTCAATTTCCTATAGTCAAACTGCAAGTAGCCAGCACATTTTGGAGTTTAAGATAGGATATTAGCATGGAAACGTGTTGTCTAAGGCAAGCAGGCCTCAGTCTGAGGAAGCATTTACATTTCACAGAGTCACAGAATGGTTGAGGTTGGAAGGGACCACTGCAGGTCATCTTGTCCAACTGCCCTGCTCAGGCAGGGCCATCTAGAGGAGCCAGTTACTCAGGACCATGTCCAGATAGCTTTTGAATATCTCCAAGGAGGGAGACTTCACAATCAGTCTGGGAAACCAATGCCAGTTTTCAGTCATCCTTACAGTAAAAGTGTTTCTTGATGTTCAGACAGAACATTTTATGTTTCAGTTTGAGCCCATTGCCTCTTGTCCTGTCACTGGGCACCACTGAAAAGAGCCTGACTCTATCTTCTTTGCATTCTCCCATCAAGTATTTGTACACATTGTTAAGATCCCTCACAAGCTGTTTTTTCTGTAGCCTGAGGAGTTCCACCTCAGCCTTTCCTCAGAGGAGAGATACCCTTCCCTTTATTATCTTGGTGACCTTTTGAAAGAATCTCTCCTGTATGGCATTGTTTCTCTTGTTCTGGGGAATTCAGAACTGGACACAGCTCTTTTACCCTGTATTGTATTGAAACTGCTATAATGTCATCATCAGTATTACCTTTGGAACCAAATTCCTCCATCTTGCTTTGGTTAAACAGAAATTTTCAGGTAAAAGAGAAAGCAAATATACAGCACATTTGCATTATCAATAAAAACAAATAAATCTTCTTGTATATGCCAATATCCCAAATGTTAACTTTCTCCTCTTTTCAACTCCATATTGTTATTATCTTGTTTAATGTCTCTACCACTTATTGTTCTGTGGAGAAAAAGCATGCTTTTATTTGTTTATTTGTGTGAATTTATATAAAGAGAAGTTATGTAGCGGACAAGTCTGAGAAGAAGATATTTCAGAACTGTTCATCTAGTCTTCAGTGGAGTGACTGCCTGTAATAACGTCAGAGCCTTTTGTTTTAAAACAATTAGAAGGCAGTCGCACAGATCTTTCCATAATAATAATTTATTAATACCATTATTAGTAAAGTAACAAATTGATGAATATTTTAGAAGTAGCTCTAAAAGTGAAGCTGAATTTAGTGGGCTTCAGGGTCCAAGGGTCTGCTAGAGCCAGGACACCATGTTCAGTCAGCAGTGAGGTGCATCCTGTATCCCCAAAACACACACACTGTGTACACACTGTTAACCACCAGCGTTTCAACAAAAACACAAGAATAGTGCCTTCGCAGGCACCCCCTATGCACAAATGGCACTCACACAAACTTGACCAATGCAAATGACCCATTCCTGTGTTTGCTTTGCTGGCTAATCAGGCTCAAAGCTTACTAGCACCTTTCCAATACACAAACACAATGTGTGCCTCCAGTAGCTGGTCCAGGCGTACTGATCGCTCCAGTAGATGATTCTTGGCTCTCTGGGCTCTGCAATATCTCACCTCCAGACCTGTGGTGTCTCTGGTAGCTGGGTGCTAGACCTCTTATCCTATTCTCAAGCTGCTTCAGCTTGAAGTTCAGCTGTTCATCTATAATAAAGGTCACCCTCAGCCTCTGAAATGGTTCAGAATAGAGTTTAATAAGAAGGTTAGTCAGTGGCGATCAAGCACAAGACTTCTGTATATAAATATACTGGCTCGTTTACATGTGTTCACATGGAATGTCACTACATAGCAATGTACATCTATGCAAGTTCACATAGTCACTGAGGTCATAAATTCCCCACTGAGTTATCATCAAATATCATTTAAAGTCACACACCTCACCAAAATGTTTAATTTTTATAATCAACTTGTAGAATTCTTTGATGTAGCTTACAGATTCTTTGTTTACCAAATTCCATCATGAAACCACGAATCTTAGGTCAGCTCACTTGTACTTCAGAAAAAATGGGACTGTACTCATCCTCCAGTTTGTATGCTTCTAAGGATTTTATTTTTATACTTGCAGTGCTTTAGGCTGGTGTAGAGTAATTTTTATTCACAGTAGCTTGTGTCATACTATATATTAGATTTGTGAAGAAAACAGTATTGATAACACACCAATCTTTTAGGTACTGCCAAAAAGTGTTCACACAGTGTCAAGGCCCTTTCTATTTCTCACACTGCCCCACCAGTGAGTAGGCTGGAAGTGGGCAAGAAGCTGGGAGGGGACACAGCTGGGACAAATGACTCAAAGTGGCCAAAGGGATATGCTGTACTGTATGACGTCATGCTCAGCAATAAAAGCTGGGGAAATGAGAAGGGGGAGGGTGTTTGGAGTTATGGTGTCTGCCTTCCCAAGTAACTGTTATGTGTGACATCGTGGCAGTGGCTGAACATCTATCCGACGGCTGATGGGAAGTTGTGAATGAATTCCTTCCTTTGCTTTGCTTGAGCAGACAGCTTTTTCTTTACCTACTAAAATGACTTTATCTGAATCCATGAGTTTTCTCATATTTACCCTTCTGATTTTCTCCCCTATTCTGCTGTGGGGGAGTGAGCAAATGACTGTGTGCTGCTTAGCTGCTAGCCAGGGTTAAACCACAATATTTGTTATTCCTCTGCCTTCATGCAAAGTCTTGATATTTTAAGCATTTAGTTGCATTTCTGACCACCTCATCTACCAAATCCTTTCAGTACAATCTTTTGCATTTTCACATCAGTCTTTTGTGATCTATACTAGATATATCATAAGACTGATTTTTCATTAAACATTCCTCTTCCTTATCTAGTTATTCTTGTTGCTTTCCTTTATATCATGTTTGTGATTGTGTCCTATACTTTGATTTTTCATTGTACTTTTTGTGTTCGACAATTACCTAACCATATAGTAAAGTACAACATACTTAATTTTATCTCTTATTTCACTGTATTCTGACTGAAATATTCTGTGGTATTTCTGTGACTCTGTTGCTCTATTTGGTTCTTTCTGATTAATCTTCTGATTAATCTATCTCTTACAACAGAGTAACCAAAGTCATAAGCCAAGCTCCTCTTAAACTGCTGGTTTGTAAGTCACGCATGGTTGAAACATTACCAATTTAAATTTCTAAATTTATTTGGTTTTTCTATATTTTGTATGCTTTCTACAAAGCTGCCAAGTGCCAGTTTTTTTTTATATATACAATAATTTGGAAAAGATTACATATGTATTTAAGAGTTTCATAGAAGAGAGAAGAGAGAATTAGTTCTCCCTCTTCTTTGTCCTTGTTCTTCTGCCAATGCTATCTTTTATAGCAAAGGCATATACCTTCACAAGCAAGAAGGTGTGTTTTTTACTCTTCTTCTAGACAGAAATTTAATAAATATGAGAATATATTTCTGCCATGCCCTGTTGTGACACTATTTCATCAGAAGAGAAATGTATTTTTATTTAACAACCTACGATTTTAGTAACACTTGAGAAAATGGAATTCAAAGAATACATAGCAGATTCCTAAGTATTTTTTCTTTAAAAGTTAAAAGTGACATACAATGCTTAGCATTTATATTTAAGATAAGAGAATCAAGCAGAAGAAGGCACTGCTTAGCATAATAAAGGAGGTTTTGACCAAGCATAATGACATGAGTAAGTAAAGGAAAAATTGATGTTAACATTAAAAGATGGAAGATTATTTTCCCTTTATGAGAAACAAATATTCCAAACTGATAATGATATAAAATTCTGGGCATATCAATGTGCTCATACAATTTCACCATGACTGTGCAAGAATATACATGATATAGCAAAGTAAAATAATCAGGATAATCATTCCTATTTTATCACTATTCCTTTTTATAAGGAAAATAATCGGAAAAGTATACAATACAGTTGATAGTTCCAGCTTGGTTTTGTTTGTTTATTTTTTTAACACAAATACAAAAAAAAGATGTCAGGTACAGTCCATCATATTTGATGATCTTAGGGTCCTCTGTGATGATTTTGGTGGTGTAGTCTGCATTCCTAGTGTTTTTTCAAGATTTGGCTAGTTAAAGCCATATCTTAACTAATTTAATACTGGTCACAGTTGTGCTTTAAATAGAAAGTTGGTTTAGTTGAATGAAGGGACCTTTGGAAGTCCTAATTACTCTGATTCTGTGACTATTAATATTGATTTAGTTTGATGGCTAAAAATGATACTACTTATATAATTGATAATATATTATTATTCGGTAGATAATATTGCCTGGTTTGGTTTTCTGCAAATTGATCAGGTACTACTGAAACACAGGAACTGAATTGGTTTATTATTATTTTATTCTTATCTTCTATATCTTAATAGTTTCTGCAAGTAGATTAGTGACTGGATTCAGTTGAAATGATTCAATTTCTTATTCACCTTAGGTTAATTTCAGTCAATTCCACAGAAAAAATAAAAAATGTCCTTGTCACCCACAAAATAATTCTTACAATTTTTTTGGAATGTGTTGAAGTGTATGAATTTCAAGTGTTTTGAAATGTTGCAAATTTTGCTTCCTAACCAATAGCCGATAGCTTCAGCCTAGTAGAATTTGGACCTCTCTAACTTTTAATTTGGTATATGAAACTATCACATCATGACTCTCCGCTGGTATTCTATCTATCAGAATGAACTTGTACTGCTTATAGTGGTTAATATTGCAAACTGCTTGGCCTCTTGAGAGGTTCATTGATTCATTTTCTTTTCCTAGCTTGTTCTCGGATTGTCACTATTGTTTCTTAATCTAGTTCATACAGACAGTGAAAGTCTCTGTGGTTTAGCTTACTCACACAAAGATATGTGCAGCCAGCCACACAGGAATCCAAGGAGAATTAGCTGCTCAGAGCTATAAATCCTCAAATCTAACCTGGTATAATGGAGACACTGAAACAACCTTTATCTACTTTATTGCTTTATAACCATTGACACTGGAGCTCCTTTTGTCTTTCCATAACAGTGCCCCCATATCTAAGAAAGAGGATTTTAATATATGTTTTCACCACAAGCCAGCAATTCAAATCATCAGTTATATTTGATGAAAAAAATTAAAACTCTCTTAGGTAAGATGTACAATATAAGTAGATATTCTGGCTGTGGCTGTGTCCAGTTTAGCAAGTAGCACAATAAAATAGGTGGGGATATGTAAAGCAAAAGGTTATAAGAATTTGACATCTACGATGCATACATTTTTGAGAGGCCTTGCTTAGGATTATGTGTTATAGCCCAGGGAAAAGTCTTGAAACAAATCTTTCACATACTTCTCATCTAAAAGAAATTAAATTTGTTTTTCCCTACTTTAAATTGTTGTTTGAAATCTAAATTTGTCTTAAAACCCAAAAAGTTCTGGTTATATACCATCTAATAATAAACAGACAAAAGAATACTGTCACTTATTTTATGTGGTCCTTATGATCTGAAGGACTTAAAGGCAAGTTCGGAAGTAACAATATAAGGCATCAACATTAAAAATCGAAACAAATACTCAAAACACTCCAAACTTTTCACTGAAACTCCTTACTATCTGTTTATACAAGTTGTAAACATGTCTGAAAATATCTAAATTAGAGGTCAGAGTATGTGTAAGACAATAAGATAAAGTAATTCACATTCTTTTTAAGGTTCACTTAAAACTTCGTTTAATGCATGTGTGATGAACTCTTGGCTTTGGCTGGATATTTGACCGCTTCATGCATGAGAATAAATGTGTGGAATACTATAGTCAAGCTTAACCTGGTGTTTATTAAAGTGTATTATGTTGGGGTTTTTAGGTTGTTTTTGTTTTTGTGAGCTTGGCTTCTAGTATAAATGTTGAACTCATGCTAAAAGGCAAAGATAAGACATCATCTGAAGAAACTGGGAAATGGAAGGGGAAGTTCATCAGTATCATGACAACCTTGATGCACCAATACATTTTACTATATCATGTTGGAAGAATCTGAAGTAGAAAGATATGTCTGGAAAATGAGTGATTTTGAACAGAGACATTTTTTCATCTTGCCTTGCTATTAATATGTCTTTTAAGTTGACAATGTCAAGGCAACTATCTGAATAGTAGGTTAAACATTTGACTTTCATTCTTATAAAGTTAAGACATAGATAACATAATATATACATTTCCATCAAGTTTTCTTTGTCCTTGCTAGAAGAACAATCTCAAATGCCCAAACTGGAATATTTCATAATTCTGTAATTGTAAATTTAACTAAGTATCTCTACTGTAGAACACTTCTCAATTATATAATTATCAATACTTATGACAAAGTATTTCAACTACTAAATCCAAGAAAATACTATAATCTTATATGTTGCCATAAACTATAGGGCATATGAGAACATAGTAAATGCCTATTTGTACTCTGATTTGAAGAAATATTGGAAAAAAAATCAGAAAATATTACACTTATATAAATATTTTCTTAGTGAACAACCTTCTCATTTTAATTATTCAGTTGCAATTTTAAATTTAGGTGAATAAGAAAAAATATTACTGCATATAATAATCCTAAATTATGTTAACACTGGAAGATGTATGGGCTCTGTGATTACCAAATTACAGAGTCCTCTTCTTCAAAATATGGAGATTCATCTGAGAACTCTGAAACGTTTTTCCTGACTTCATTCCAGACACCCCAAACAAAGTCAAGAGTGCTGTGACAGTGTTCACTCAGAGACCAGCTCCTGTGAACACAGCAATGTAGCTACTCAGAAGTGAAGAATTATCCATAAGAAATTTACAGCAGATGTAAACACAAGATCTCATCTTGTTTCTCAGACAATAACATGCACAAGTTCAGTGTTTTTCTTGCGGTTTAGCAACACGCAGAAAAGTTTTAAGTAATGGAAACTGTTGATCAGACAACTTGTAAGGACCCTGATTACCCCTGGTAGTACCCAGATACTTATTTACTTCAGCTATCTCATTATGTACCTATAGGCAATCAATTGAAGGACAAGAAAAAGATAAGATTTAAATAACAAGTCTTGCTTCAGAAATATGATTATTTTAATCCAGTAAATAATATATTTGCTGATGAGACTAAAATAACTAATTTGATGGTAAGCAGATAAGAAAGGATAGAATCTCATAACCAAATATCACACTACCATGCATACACAGAGTTAACCTTACTTTCGTATTTTCTTACTGTTTAGCCTGGAAATTTTAACATATTTCTGTAATATTGAGACTCAGGAGAAATAGATGGCATGGATTTCTTTGCATTTTCCATACAACATTTAGGGGACAGCTATCTACTTGTTCACTCTTCTACACACTAACAGACGGCATTCTGGTACAAACTGATGATAGAGTGCTATAAAGGCTATCCCTCTAAAAAAAATAAAAAATAATTTGTACATCAGTTGCACTAAATGTCTGATTATTGAGAGAGATGGTCTTTGTGGAAGATCATCACCGTTAACAGCAGGGACACAGATATAATTCAAAGACATTAATCCTATACTGAGTCCATCAGTGTCCCTGAAATTTGATAAATTGCTATATCTAGGTAAATCCTATAGTATTTGCTGTAACTATTCTTCAACATTGTGGACACATAATATATAACTCTTTACATATGAAACTAACAATAGGAGGTAATGTAGTTTATCAGATTTTGTAGATTTCTGTTCTCAGATGTTAAAAAGACCCAATAAAGCACCTTTCAATCAGGTCAATATTTGATAACACTAGCAATTATCCTACTTTATTCCCTAGAAGCAGGCCAGCTAAAACCCATCTGTCCATCTTGCGACTGACATTGTGCTCATCCAGCATAATTATGATTGTAACTTAAGAACAGATTACTCAAATCACAAGCCACATGTTGTACTAGAGGTATGCACCTTTTGGATAGCTTGCTGAAAGCTCTGGGTCTTTCTATCCTTTGGCTAGCTGGGGCACTGTAATATATATAATTGCCAAAACCGAAAGAAAAAAACCTTTTGTGATGCTATTACCAGCTTTTCTCACAGCACTGCAGAATCCCATATGCCATTGTTTTTTGTACAATATGTTACACTATAGTTATATCCTATCATGTAATAATATAATTCTGTAAAAATAAAGTTATTAATGTCAGTGTGAGAGTTGAGGAATTAGTAGTTCGTGTTAGGAATCGTCAGTGTAGAATTTATAGTTTACAGCATTTATTTTTCTCCTTAATTATTTCTTACATTATGCGTTAGTTGTACCATAAAATAATATGAAATAACTTCCCTAGTCCTGCAGGAAATATATCCTGCTGTATTTAATTTTCAGTTTTTACTTAGTTTCGAAGAAAATTCACTAACTCCTTTTGAAGAACAGCTGCTTATCCGTATAAAATGTTTTGTCTTGATTTCATCAGACTCCAGGCAGTGCAAATACACATCTCTTCTGAAGTCAGGGACTCAGTTGTGCCATCAAGAAAACTAGTGTCGAGCTCATGGTGAATCTGTGGTATATGCTTTATCCCTGCTACAGGATAATTTTTATTCAAACAATGTCAAACATATATCAAGTAAAGAAGCTTGAGTCTTGACCAACTGGATAGGTAAATGTTGAAGTGGGAAAACACTTCGAATTCTTGCTTGCCTAGTCATAGTTTTTATTTTTTTAATTACTTATAAAATATTAAAGCTTGACTGTTATAAAATCATACAAGTTCACTTTCTTTTCCTCTTGAAAGGAGAGCAGTGTCAGCATAATTTCCTGGAGAGGACTAAAAGTGCTCAAATTTTGGGAAAAAAACTCAAATATTGTTGGAATATGCATTGTTTGACATATTGAACTGTACGGTGTGTAGGTGTCTGGGTGCTGGCAGTGGGTGGGTGCAATGGTGGCCTCTGTGAGGAGAGGCCGGGGCTTCCCCGTGCCAGACACAGCTGGACATAGCCGGTTCCAGCCAGCTGCAACAGACCAGGACACAGCTGAGTCCCTCAGCCAAGCTGGTGGCGAGCCTGGGAAAACATGTCTAAAACACCAGAGAACAATGAGGAGTGAGGAAAACCAACACAAGAAACAGCCCTATGAACACGAACGTCAGAGAATAAGCAAAGGGTGAAGGTGTTCCTGGTGCTGGAGCTGCAGCCTGTGAAGAGAACCATGCTGGAGCAAGACATCCATGCTGCAGGCCATGGAGGACTCCACACCAGAGCAGATGAATATTTCTTGAAGGGACTGCAATCATGTGGAAACCCCGTGTTGGAGCAGGGGGAAAGTGTGAGGAGGAAGGAGCAGTACACAGGCACTGGTATGGACTCACCATGAACCATATGCCCCTTCCACCCTGCGCCGCTCAGATGGATGGGGGAGGACCTGGTATGAAAGACTGAAGATGTACCTAGTAAGAAGGGATGTGGTGAGGAGAAAGTGTTGTTTTAATTTTATCTTTGTTTCCCACCATCGTACTCTATTTCATTTGGCAATAAATTAAATTGATTTTCCCCAAGTATAATCTGTTTTACCTGTGACAGTAATTGGTATGTGATCTCCCTGTCTTTGTCTTGGCCCACGAGGTCAAGACATTTCATTTTCTCCTCCATCTTATTGAGGAGGAGGAATGCGAGGGTGGCAGGATGGACACCTAGCAGCCTACAAGGATCAGCCCACTACAGGAACTATGATTCAAATTACATTAAGAAAAGGTAAAATATTCTTTATTTTTTTACAATGGTGAAAATAACGTAAGTCTATTTTAAATTAAAATCCTTAAAAGATTGGCTACAAGAGTTCCAAATGTTTTCTAAACCTATAAGAGATCAGTACACTTTTCTTAGTCTCATACAGTAGGCCAAGAATGAAACAAATATCTAATTTAATTTTATGTTATCTAGTTTTTATTTCCTCTTAGTAGCGCCATGTTGTTAACAGTGTATATTTAGTACTGTCCTTTTTACATAGAAGTAGCTGATATTTTCCTTGTTCTTTGCTTTTTTGCCCTCATGTTCAGATAAAAAGTAACTATTCACAAGAGTTTTATGTTTTACCTTGTAAACTTTATCTGAAATGCAAATATTTTAGCCTGACCCATTTCTATTTAAATCTCTACTTTAATCAGTATCTAATTAGATTTCCAGTTTCATTGTACAAGCAAAGAAAGTAGTGCAAAAGGAGAAAAAGTACCCACTTCAAAAAAAAAAGTAATTAATAAATGAGTTCTATAGTCAATAGAGTGAAAATAGATTAACAGTAATTGTACAGATTATTAAAATCCTACTTCTTTTTTCTTGGTTTTTCCATATATGAAGCAAATTTCTTCTATTAGGTTGAGAAGACCAGTATGTCAGGAGTTGCATTATTATCTTCAAGTATGTTAACGTTCTAGTTTTTTGATAAAGATTTATGGGAGTTGTATGCTATTAACGTATCAAAGAGACTCCTAATCAATCAGAAATACATCTAAGATACATATTTAAAGGAAGAATAAATTAGAGGTATTTAGATTTTTTATTTTGAGGTTCATCATTTCTAAGCACTAATTGGCATTTAGTAAGTCCAGTTTGAGGAGTATAAACTTTTGACACCTAAAATTCATGACTGCACTCACACTAGGGCCTTGATTCTGAAGCATACCTGCATCTGTAGATGTGTTTATATAATTTGCTCTCCTGCGCCCCTGCCCAGCTTTGTGTTTTGGAGTGTAAATCTGATCCTGTGGTTGATGTCGTGACATTCTGAGATCTTGTTTTACATGTAAGAGTAACAACTGTAATGCTTCTAATTCACCAAAACAAAGTGTAACTTACATACAATTGGATCACAATGTCTTTACCCTATAATTGATTTACATAAGCCATAGATATAACTGTAGTAGAGTTATGCTGACTACGTAAAATTTCAATTTTAGAAGAACCCTATGTTTCTCTTACTCACTTTTTTAGGATTTAAGCTGCATGCAGGAGAGCTAAACTGCAAAGAGTGGCGCAGGAAGTAGTCTCAGAAATCCAGTGTGGCTGTGTTTGTCTCTCTTTTCCATCATAATCCAGAAGACCACTTCTTTTGCAAATTGGGACCTTCACTTTCAGAAGCTACTTCTCTGTTCTTACATACTTCCTCATAGTGCTCTGAGTGAGAACTGGGAAAGTCTCTGAGGCAGGGAAAATAATCCTCTTCTAGCAAAAAACTCTGAATCTGGAATTTGAGCTATTCTTTTAAAATATAAAAAAATGGGAAAAAAATTACCTTTGGGGCTTACGTATGCTGTTTTGCCCAAAACAGCTGAGAACTAGGTTAGTGCACTAGTCTAGGCTTTAAATTTATGGACAGAAGGAAGCTCTAGCTTGAAGGCAACACTGAGTTATTTGGGAAACAGTGAAATCACTCACGAAAAATCTGATAGCACAGATATGCTATAAATTTGAAGACAAATAGTTATAATGAGATTTTTCTTGAAAAAGAATAAAAATCAGAAGACTGGGAGGGATGAAGCAGAAATCTGGGAACAAGAATAAGGACAGACAAGAACTGAAGATGAGTAGAGCTATTTTGGGAAAAGATAGGAGGGACATAGTTTGAACAAATCCATGGGGAAGACAGGAGCATTGAAGGAATAGGAACAAACAAGAAAATGGGACATATTTGTGAAAGTATTAGTTTTGTCAGCATGGTACTATGATCTCAGAAGAGCTTTAGCGACAGCTGAGAAATAGGAAAGAAGACATGAGTTCACAAGGTCATTTGGGTTAGGCATTTTGTAACTGAGATAATCTGAATTTTGAGTTAATATTTAAAGCCCAAACTCTGTCATTTACCAAGTGTCTAACCCATATAATACTTCTGATGTCAAATCTGATTTATCACAAGGAAGAATTTGACACAAGATAGTTCTTAAAGATATTGTGTATAAAAGAAGTGTGTGTGTATAAAGCCAAATGTTTAGCTTAGATTAAATAAGGACTACTTTTTTCCTCAACATTATTTTAGATTTTTGCAGGTTTTTTCCATTCATTGATCAAAATGATGGCACATTAAAAAATAAAATTTAACTGATTATTCTAATACAACCCCTAAATATGAGCTTTCTGTTGATATATCCAGAACATCTCAGAACCCCTTTGCTGTAATTTTTGATTTCTTTTGTTTTACATATTTTCACCTTCGCACCTTTATTTTACAGACATCGGACACTGTGTTATTTTGACCAGGTGCCAGGCATTCTTTTAGACTCCCTGGTAGTAAGTTTGTTAGTGAAAATAAATAAGAGAGAAGAAAACATTTAAAAAAAATGTAAAGACGACATAGATATTGCTGCTTTAGAATTCTAAACCAAGGGTTTAGAACTGTAGAAGTAAACCTTTTAGAAATACGCAATCCCTACAAAGACTTTTTTCTCTCTTGCATTACGAGAAACTGAGAACATGTGTTTACTTGTTCTATATGAAAGAAATATCATAATAATATATTATTGTACAAGTATCATTGTTTGAGATCAATGTTCATTAATTTTATATGTTTTAAGTAGTTAATTTGTATCTTATAATTCCATTAACATATTTACTTACGAATACATTAAAATTCTAAGTTTTACATTATAGACTGTCAGGTATTTTAACGAAAGTTTATTAGAACGTCAAATTTGGGATGTACCATGAAATTATGAGTTATGAAAAGCAATAGTCACACAATTAAGGCTATTTTCTTGTATTTACAACATGTGGTCCTCATGTGTTCCTCTGTGTCTTTTCTCAATGTGTGCAACTTCATTTCCTTCAGTTAGGACATCTAGACATTCATCATAGAAAATGCTTTGGAAATGAGCCTGACTGCAAGACAACATGAATCTTTAGTGAGCTCTGAGATCTCTGTGGTCTAGATGACAGGCTCCACAGAGAATCATCTCTGAAACACAGTTCTTTTCTTGATTTTTATTTGCTCCTGGAAGAGGAATCATTAACTATTTTATCTACCCTGAACAATCAGCATTTTTTTATCTGTCTGTCCTGTAAAGCTGTGTTCACTTTTCATATGCTATTTTTACCTTATCTAACTATACATATACCTTCTGCTTCCTGCATAAGTATACATTTGTGCTAGTGTAGCTGAGTGTTATGCTCTCTGATAAGCTACATTTCTAAAAGAAACGTGCACCCTGAAGCAAGCAATATCTGTTTGTCCTTATTCTAACTCTCCGACTAATATAACAGCAAAGAATTGCCTCTGCATTTAGTGAAGGAGGGATGAATATGCATCCCCTCATTGTTGCTTTCTTTTACCAATATCACCAAAGGAAAATCATGAAGGAAAAGAAAAGAGAACTTAAATAAAACAAAAATCTTACTGAAGAGTTACAGAAGTGTGTACTTTCTGCAGAGACAGATATTTATTGATAATACTGCAATAAGAGATAAAAGAAAGACTGAAAAACACTGCAAAACTGCATCATGGTAGACTGATAATCAATAACAACATAAATAAAAATGTAGCAGCTAGAGCTACTGTAGAATTTCCAATGTTGTTTTTACTTCTATTTTGATCATATTGCAGATGGAAACTTTCAGAGATCAACAAATACTGAACAAGAACAAACTGACAAGACATCACTGAGTTAATTTTCCTCCATTTTTAGACAGTTGTGCAGTAGATTTTTCATTCAGAATGGTTTGGAGATGAATGCTTGCTGTTCTACCACACACTATTATATATTTCCCAATATCTCTATGAAAACAGAAGACCCACAGAATAACAATTGCAAAGTCACACTTGTAATGTGTTCCATTAGGAAAGATAGAAGGGCATTAACAAAACCTAGGTTCACCTGTATAAAATCTAGGAACCACATCAACTGAGGATCTGACCTTGAAGTCTAATTCTTTGTTGTGCCTAAAAACTATTTTTAAAGTGTTCACCATGTTTTGTAAAATATCCAAGAAGTTGGAACACTTTACTTAAGGGAGTTCAGGCTTTGATCATCTCCAGCTTCAGATTGTTTTAATTCCTAACACAAAATAAAGTCTATAAAAGGTTTACTTGGGTCTTCATTGCATTCAGGTTTTCTGCTCCACTACTTTGACACAATCTTAAAAATCTTCCTGAGTGTTGCTAGCCATTGAAATACACTATCATGACTCCTAAAATATAAATTCTCAAACCTGTCAATGCAAATTCTGTGGACAAAGCTTGTATTACTTTGGTAACTTGCAGACACCTTAAATTGTAAAGAAATTGATAAATTATATCGTAGTTTTTTTAAAGACTTCATCAAGTTCTGCTGGGCTTGCGGAAAAGAGCAATGAAGTTCACTATTCTTCCACTGGTGTCCTAACATAAAAACTCTAGCCCTAGCTCTAAGCAGACCCCAGCCTACATATGACTACCTGACCTTAGCTTTAATCCCGGTAAGTCCACATGATTAAAAAAAAGGTAAATAGATTTCCCCAAACCTCATTGCTATCCCAATCCAAAGCCATCTTTCACATAAACTGGAAACTCCTGTTAAAATGCAGCTAAATCTTAAATCGTTGTTACTTTCTGGTACCAGCCGTAATTGTAACTCTCTTCAGGTCTGGGTAAAGCCTAAATAAACATTAAACTGAAGCCTAGCTTAGCCATCCTCACAAGTCCAAAAATAAATCTTGAAGCCTTTTCATCCTCTTGGTACTTTAAACATGCAGTGTTCTCATAACGCAGGATTCAAAGGCTAACCTTAGCCTTATCTATTCATAATTTGTTAAACAAGCATTATCTAAATTTTCTTCCCCTCACCCATCTGAAACTAGGCATAGTGCTAAAGAATGTAAGTGGTATGTTTAAACTGAACTTTCTTCTCCCTCTTATTCTTCTGTGCTGCATCCGGAGAAGAGTGTATTGTGAACTTCTGCAGCCTTACACCAGCTGGAGATCTGAGAAGAAAAATCCTGATCCTTACTTAGGTGAGAAAAAAAAGTAATCTTAATTCCTACTCACTGCTCTACATCTATTTTACCTGAGACATGTCCTTCTCATCCCTAACTTCCTTGTATTTTTTCCTACTTCCTAAAAGAAGGACTCCAACCTTATGTTTTTCTGTTCTGTCAGTCTCTTAATGAGCTTCACCTCAAAATCATGTTCAGTACCTCCCCTCATTCCTCTGCTTTAGCTTGGTCCAATTCCATACCTACAACTTGAAATAAAGTTGCTAGATAGCCAAGTTGTTTTTGTGAAGACTAAGCTCAAGAAGGAGGAGCTTCTGCCACCAGACTACTGAATGACAGTAACTGTCCACATAGAACTTTCAACATTATTGCCTTGTAAAATTTTACAAAAATTTCAATCACGTAGTGCGCAATATCTTACGTTTGTGGAAGCCGTCTGTTCCCATTTAGTCCTCCCTGACCTACTATTTTCTAAAATCAGTTTTCCATTATCCGGAAAAGCACTATCAGAATCTAGGCAAACCCAAAGAAATTTGTGAAGTATTTATCTGAGTTTAATTTGATGCAACTTTAATAGTCTTAAGTTCAGATGCACTGTCTAAACCAGTCACCTGGTATTCATCCAGACACAACGGCAGAAGACACTCCAACTATCCGACAACCTTATTTTAGGATGTGATGAAGGTATTTACACTAATGCTGTTCTGTACTATCACAATTCAGGAAATGCTTCCACAATCTGTTTTGTTACCGGAGGTTTCAACGGAAGTAATCTTTAGCTGGTCAATAGTAACAGCAGGTAAAATCTTCAAACTTTCTTGTCAGGAAAAAAGATACGTCTCCCTCTACTGAAAAACAAATCTCCTCTCTGGTTCACAAATGTAAGGAAGGAATATTTATCAGGTATGTGGTCTACTTCAGAATAAAGAATCTATGAACAATTTTCAAGATGTGAATGATTGTATCTCAGAGAAATGTTAGAAGTGCCAGGCTTGGTAGTTGGCTTACCACGAAAGTCAGTCAGAGGAAGGAGATCTTAGAATTCAGCATAAATGCAACCTTAAACAAAGATCTTTGTCACTAAGAGTCTAGCTAAGGACTGGTCTGTTCAGTAGAAAGGATAAGCTTGCACTTTATGTAAGGCTTTGTTTTCCAGTCTTCATTAAATACTCTGGTTTTGTTACAGTGATGTTGACCAATCTAGGCTTGTTTAGTTTGGAGCACCATGCAGAACTGCTGCAAAATCTTGTTGTAGAGATTGCAAGGGAGTTTTCACTCTTGTTGAATTTCCAAAGCTTTTGAGGGTCACTGACAAGAACTATGGATAAAAGTAGAAGTCCTGAACATAGACACCCAATTCATGAGTTGAACCCTGCTTAAAAGCACCATTCAGATAACTGAGACCTTGGCTGTATCTGCACAGCTCTAACTCGTAAGAGTTAAATTACAAGTTACATTCTGGTATATTCTGGGAAAATAAAGAAAGCACAGAAAATTGTTATGGGGATGTCTTACTCCAAAGCTCTGGACTACATCTGACCTGTTCTAACAGTTTAGGTATTCACAGGAAACAAAGCTCAGATGAATGGTGAAGTTTTTTTAATTTTTGCAGAACATTTCAGGTGGAGCGAAAGAACCGTTAATGATCTAGGCAACAACAACTAATTGGCTATATCTATGGAGAAAATCAAAGAAATTGGCCTGGGGAGACATGACAAACAAGGCCATTGGTAGTTTATCCCACCACCATTAGAAAGCAATAAACAGTGAAAAAATAGCTCCTTGTGGGATGAACCCCGTGAATGGATTTCTGACATAGTATAGAAGTGGAATCGTTGCATGTAGAGACTGGAACACCAGCTGGGACCCAGACATGTCAAGCCATCCATCTAAACTGGACCGGTGGTACAAGGGCAGGGACCTAGACTAGTGTGAGTCTGAAGTGTGTGAGTGTCGTAGAACAGAAATCACAGAATCAAAATGTTAGCATAAACACCTTAGAGAAATAATTGCTATTCACTTGCTTTTCCCATCCTATCTAGTAATTGAATTTTAGTGTTGCTATTCCTGTTGGACTCTATAATGAAATTTTATTTCAGGTAGTAGTGGGAGCAATGAGCAACACCTTTAAATTCACCCATGACACACCCTTTATCAGAAAAAAATTTTCCTCATAAAAAGTAGAAATTTGAGTCCTAACACCGAATAAATAACTGCCCAAATGGTAAGGGTCAAAGCATAAAACTGGTACTCAAACAGTATATTAATGAATGAAGTATGCAGTATAGATATTAAAATTTCTGTTCATTGAGGGTTATACTTCTTCTTAAGCTATTTCTGGATTTTTGATGAAACTAGAAAAAAAAGAAAATAGGTGTTTCAACATAGGGAAATGTTGAAAGGAAGACAACACCTAAACATAATAGAACCAGCAGTAAACTGTTCATATGTTCAGCTAAACAGGGACAGAAAAATTACAGATAAAGAGCAAGTAATATAAGAAAATATATTTCTGTTATAATTAACAGAAGAAATTTGGTGAATTTCACAACTGAGCTGCTCAAAGAGAATATCAGGTATGTTTAACATACTAACAAAAATTTTCCAGCCTCCTTACCCTGCCATTCTTCACACTTAAAAATAAAGAAACTTAGACAAGTCTTCCTTGTCCCACATTTACATGGCACTTTCTTACAGAAATTAGATTACACACTAGCTTGAAGTAAATTCATGCAGTTAATACAATTATCTTTAAAGGACCAGATGGACAATTTAGTATTTTAAGTACAGTTTTAAAATTTAAAACTTAAATTAATTTCCGTCACCACGGAAGGCATTTTATGCCTTATAAATATTATTTTAGACGTAAACTATTATTATTATTATTATATTATTATTATTTAAGTTCACTATATATTTTTGAAAACATAAAACCCCCAAAACTCTATATTCTATACTATCTTCATGTTTCTTTCTTCTCTCTCACTCTTGTAATTTTTGGAGTATTTAAACACTGTGCCTTGCAATCAGTTTATTAACAGCAGTTTTATTGCCCTCAGATTTCATCACTATTTATTTGCTACAAGACAGTATGTCAGCTTTCCATCTTTCCATTTGCTTGATTTTTTAAAAAAAGAAGGAAGAAGGGAGAGATGTTTGTCTCTCAGCACCAATATGTTATTATCTTCTTTCTTATTAATCTCATTGAAATTGGCTTACCCCAACAATGCTTCTCAAAAGGCAGTGTATATTTAATGAGCAGTTTTCAGTACATACAAGCAAACAGACAAGCTTAGCCATAATAAGGTGTGCTATGTGAGCAGCAGATCAGTGGTTTGACAGGAATAAGAGTTTATTTAAGCATTATGATTTTAAGGGAACACTTTGAACTTCCCAGAATAAAAGCTCTTTAAAGTATACTATTAAGTTCACAATCTTGGTACATATTTTCGCTTTTTTGTTTACTTATCTTCTAAATTTGACCTTTGTTGTTTTCTTTGGGCTGCATTCCAAGAGGCTCTGACTGAATCAAATTTTCCTTGTTCTGGCAGCCAAATGAATAGGACACAAAGAAGAAAGAGGATTGTGTTCAGAAGGGATGTGCATTTTCTCTAAGAGAAAAATGAAGAGCTCAAAACTATAAGAAAGGCAGAACACAAAGTTAATTTGTTTTGTCCTTTAAAAGCAAATGAAGTGGACTAGAAATGCATTGTTGATTAATGTCTCTGCTTCTGTCCCTTCTTTAGTCCTGGACAGTACCCTGCTGCAGAGATCATCCACGTCCCTTTCGAATTTCCAAGGAACTTCTTTTTCCTGAATTTATGGTCGATTTATCACAGCCACAGTCCCTCGGGACAAGTAACGGAATATGAAATTCTTTCTAGAGTTTATGGGTACATCTGAGAGGCTCCACAATTACCCAGGAGGTCATGCCACTCTGTGTTACTGCTTGGCACTGCTTCTGCAGTATTCTTAAGCCAGGCATTTTTAGCAGAACTCCCCATGAGTTTGAAGAAGTCCATCCTTTAAAGCAAACTCCCTTATATAAAAGAAGGCATACCTCATACTAAACAATTGTCCATAGATTGTAAATGGTGGAAATGAAGCTAAATGGTATAACTACCTGACTTCTTGCTAGTTTCCCTGCAAGGGAAGACTACTACAGGGAGTACCAGAGATCACACTCAAACAAGCTTGAAGAAATAAAATAGGAAAGACGAAACTTTTATTAAATTAATATAATAAACCAAGTACTTTGAAAGAAAATATACATTAGTTATTTCTTTGTAAGGCAAACAAAATGCAATAAATTTGTCAGAAATATCATTGCTCTTGGATTCATTCAGTTGTTTCGAAGCAATTATCTTTTGAGGAAAAAGACATTATTTAGCCATCTTTTTGTGAAGTTTTTTTCCTTATTTTAACAGTTAAAATGCTATCTTTTTATTTATATGTTGTTTTTGTAGGGAGTCTTTCTGATCTACTGAAGCTACAATTTATACCTGACTTCTAGTCCTTGCTCCCTGAATTTCTCTCTGCATCAGATTCCAAAGGAAGCTTCTTCCTGGAAACATTCCACATATTTATGATTGTCAAATATAGCTGCAACAGCAGGGTTCTAATTTTAGAAAGTCACTGTGAATTTCAATTTTCTTATTTAGTCTCTTGTATTCCTAAATACCTGGTATTCAACATATGGGTGTTCAGGTCCCCATATATGCTATTTAAATCAAATAACTGAGTAAGCAGTTCAATGTAGTAGAAAGGGTAGTATGTTAGTAAATGTCAGTTGTTGGTAAGATTCATTGTGTTAAACTATTCACCATTTTCTCAGTAGAAATGCTTTCTTCTATATTTGTTCTGTATGCAGACAGCATAGGCACAGTAAATGATCTGCAAAATATAGATTTTCTTTTGTCTTGATTGGTTGCTAGAGTGGAAGATTCCTTAAAAAGAAATTTCTAGTACTGTACTTGACAAAGTTGTGTAAAAAATAAAAGACAAAGCTGGAGAGAAAAATAAAATCCTGAGGGCCTACAGCAAAACAGAAAATGGATGAATGAGAAAAAAAAAATGTATTTTAAAACACTACATTTGTTCAAAGAAATAAGAAAAATAACCTCAGAGATTGAAAGCTAGAAAATTGAGTGAAAGAGAAAGAAGTATTCATTTTATGAAGACAGAATTAGAAGGTGATACATGGATCTACTTAAGGTTTGTAAATATAGAATCAATCTTGAAGCTGGGTCATTGCAGCCACTTCTTTGAACATGTATACAACTTTTAAGTTTGGTGTGATTCTGGGAAGGCCTAAAGACAGAAAAGTGCATTTGCCTGAAGAACTAGTAAACAAAAGTCCAGCAGTCCAACTAAAATAAAATGTTTTAAATCTGCAGTTTTTCTGCCCAAAAATGAAACTGCAGTCTTCCTGCCTGCAAATTCCCTTAGAATGTGCTGAAACCATTCAGCAGGAGAAATACATGAGTAGCTCACAAAAAAAAGCAAACAGAAGTTCTACTAGAGATTACAGACTCTCATCTAACAGCTAAAAGTGGCTTGATATTATGTCTGAGATCTTCTTTACAGCCCTTATGAACCTGGAAATTCCACCCTGCACTTCCAAGGAGATCAATAACCATCATCAGTAAGTAGCACAATATTGGAAATTAAAATGTAGAGACTTCTATTTCTTAAATTAATGTTGTTTTAGTATTACTGCAATTATGAAATGAATGTACACAACCTAACTACTAAACAGAACATCTTTACAATCTGCTATGAAGACTATTTATATATTCTGTATGTAGATGTGATTTCTGCTTTCAGATGTATTTTGGTAGTGGATAATATGTATAGGTCATGCACATAATAACTTTTTTTCAACTTTGAACATTATCTCAGTGATACTCTTCAGGGAGAGCAATAACTGCACTCAGATTGAGTGCAGGAACCCATTCTGAGTTGCTGATGGACACACTAATAAAACACAGGTAATCACCTGTTCCTACCTACTCCATGGAGGAGTTTGGCTTAGGAATCATTTACTTTCCTAGAAGACAGCACTAACCAGCAGCTCTGTGGTACTTCATCTCTCTCCAGTGTGAGACCTCCTGACACACATCTCCAGCTGGATTATAATTTCAGCAGAAACAGGGAATATTTGCCCTCACTGCAGTGAAATATTTTGGGTTGTTTTCAGAACTCAACAGGGTTTTGACGTTGTTTCCTTTCACAGGACAGAAATTCACTTGATTATGTGTCACTTGCCTTTTTTTATTCTGAATTTGGTAGGAGACAGAAGACATTCCCTTGCAGGCAGCAAAAAGTCTAATTCATGTCTGACGTGTGAGCCTCCTCACGTTAAAACCAGGGCACAAAGACAAGATGCCACTAGACATTAAAAGCTAAGTGATATCTTGCCTCTCTATAAAATACAGGATCGCAAATATAAGCAGCTTATCTTTGCATCCAGCATGGGCTGTAGCTCTGTAGGCAGGGTATTATTCTAAGAGATATGGACTGATACACTTTCAAATAAATACATTTCACCTAGATTTCTTGCATTCTACTGAACTGTTATAACCATTGTACAATAGATGGAAGTGAACACCAGCAAATTTTTTAATAAAATTTAACTACTGACATAGTTTTGTAAGTATATGAGTTGATTTTCATTTACTTGTGTGTATGTAGGTATTTCTTTTTTACTGTGTGCATTTTTATCAGGGTTTTGAATAAATATATTTCTTGATTTTAAAATATGACTCTAAAGAAAGTTGTAAAACAGATGAGAGCACTGCAGAACTTAATCCTCAACTGCATTTTTTTCCTTCATGTCAGATTCTCATGGGGGAGTTCAACCACCCTGACATCTGCTGGGAAGACCACACAACGAGGCACACACAGTCCAGGAGGCACCTGCAGAACATTGATGATAACTCCTTCATGCAGGTGATGGAGGAGCCAATGAGGAGAGGCATGCTGCTGAACCTTGTACTCACAAACAAAGAGGGACTGGTTGAGGATGTGAAGGTTGGGGGCAGCCTTGGCTGTAGTGACGATGAGATGGTGGAGTTCAGGATCCTGCCTGGAGGAAGCAGGGCATTAAGCAGGATCACAGCCTCGGACTTCAGGAGAGCTAACTTGGGTCTCCTCAAGGACCTACTTGGAGGAATCCCATGGGTTGGGGCTCTAGAAGGTAGGGCGGTCGAAGACAGCTGGTCACTATTCAAGCATCCCTTCCTCCATGTTCAGGATCGGTGCATCCCCCTGAGTAAGAAATCCGGCAAAGGAGGCAGGACACCTGCATGGATGAGCAAGGAGCTTCTAGCAAAATTCAAATACAAGAGAAAGGTCTACGGAATGTGGAGAGAGAGACAGGTCACTTGGGAGAAATACAGGAATATTGTCAGAGAATGCAGGGAAGTAATGAGGAAGTCTAAGGACCACCTGGAATTAAATCTGGCAATGGATGTCAAAGGCATCAAGAAGGGCTTCCCAAAGTACATCAACAGAAAATGGAAGACTAGGGAAAATGTAGGGGCACTGCTGAATGAGGTGGGTGCCCTGGTGACAGAAGATACAGAGAGGGTGGAATTTCTGAATGCCTTCTTTGCTTCAGTCTTTACCGCTAAGGCAGGCCCTCAGGCATCCCATTTCCTGGAGGAAAGAAAGGAAGCCTGGAGGAAGTAGGACCTTCCCTTGGTTGAGGGGGATTGGGTGAGAGACCATTTAAGCAACATGGACGCCCACAAATCTATGGGCCCCGATGGGATGCACCCAAGAGCGCTGATGGAGCTAGAACATGTCATTGCTGAGACACTCTCCATCATCTTTGAGAGGTCCTGGAGAACAGCAGAGGTGCCTGAGGACTGGAGGAAAGCCAGTGTTACCCCTGTCTTCAAAAAGGGCAAGAAGGAGGACCCGGGAAACCACAGGCTGGTCAGCCTCACCTCCATGCCTAGAAAGGTGATGGAACAGCTCGTTCTGAATGTCAGCACTGAGCAAGTGGAGGAAAAGTAGGTTATCAGGAGTAGTCAGCATGGATTCACCAAGGGGAAATCATATTTGGCCAATCGTGATAGCTTTCTATGATGGCATGACCAGCTGGGTAGATGAGGGGAGAGCGGTGGATGTTGTCTACCTCAACTTCAGCAAGGCTTTTGGCACTGTCTTCCATCACATCCTCATAGGCAACCTCAGGAAGTATGGGCTAGATGAGTGGACAGTGAGGTAGATTGAGAACTGGCTGAATGGCAGAGCTCAGAGGGTTGTCATCAGCGGCACTGAGTCTAGTTGGAGGCCGGTAACTCCTGGTGTTCTGTAGTGGTCAGTACTGGGCTCGGTCTTGTTCAACTTCGTCAATGACCTGGATGAAGAGACAGAGTGTACCCTTGACAGGTTTGCTGATGACACCAAACTGGGAGGAGTGGCTGATACAACAGAAGGCTGTGGTGCCATTCATCAAGACTTGGACAGGCTAGAGAAGTGGGTGAAGAGGAACATGATGAAGGTCAACAAAGGCAGGTGCAGGGTTCTTTTTTACTGTGAAGGTGACAGATCACTGGAACAGGCTGCTGTTACGGTTTGGCTGCGGCCGTCAACAAAAGCGCCACGTGGCTGCCCCTCCCCCCGCCGCGGTGCGGAGAAGAATGGAAAGAAACAAGCAGAAACTCGTGGGTCAGGATAAGGGCAGTTTAACAGAACAGCAAACAAAGGGAACAGGAACAACAACGATACAGATAAGGGGAATACACAAAACAAACCAGCAGAACAGAGCCCGCAGAACAGAGCCGCTCTCCTGGACCAGACAGCCGCTGTGCCCTCCTGAGCCGCGAGAGAGTTCCCGCCACCCCATTCCCCCCCACCAGAACCCAGCATGACGGCACATGGTATGGAATGCCCTGCTCTGTTTGGCCAGGTGGGGTCAGCCCACCCGGCTGTGTCCCTTTCTGGATTCCAGTGAAAATTAACCCTGTGGTGGCCAAACCCAGGACAGCTGCCCAGAGGGGTTGTGGAGTCTCTTTCTCTGGAGATACTCAAACCCCACCTGGACTAGGTCCTGTTCATCCTGCTCTAGGTGAACCTGCTTTGGCAGAGGAGTTGAACTAGATGATCCTCAGAGGTCCCTTCCAACCTCAACCATTCTGTGATTCTATGATTCTGTGGTATTTGTACAGGTCAAAATCAGTTATAGAACCATGGATGGCTGCAATACCTCAGAACTATCAAAAGGTTTTGCCAACCTATTTAAGGGTTGTTACTCCTTATCAGGAGAATAAATTAATTTATAGAACTAAACTATATCCGTATGTCTTGATTTAGTAATGTATAAGACACTGTTCTGATTTCTTCAATTATAAGCTCAAAGTTTCATTATTTAAAGTCAGAGCAATTTCATTGTGACTGAGAGAATCATAGATAAACTGGTCAATAATAATTTTACAGTTTGAGAGTGAAAGAAACATAATTCGATCTAAAAAAGATTTATGGAAATCTGTTCTAAGCCAAACACATTCCTTTGCTGAGTTTCCTTTCATTAACATATTGAGTACATGAAACATAAACCACCACAGTATAAAGAACACTGTATAAATGAAGACACAGTCAAAGGAAAAATTTTACGAACAGCCAATAGGATGAAATATGATCATATAAAATGCATGCAAACAATTTCAAATAAAGTAAAAATTCATATAAATTAGAATATGTGACTAAATCATGAGAAAAAAAGGGTTACATTGCAGATTTATTAAAAACATTTTTATTTGTCTCTCCATTTTAATAAAGGTTTTAATGCTTTTTCATTTACAGTCAGAGAAAAATTCTGTAGGCATCAACAGGACTGAGAGTGAGCTTTCAGCCATATGGGGCGTAAACAGTGCAAACCTAGAAGGTAGCATTTTTATTTAATAGCAAGGAACTGGTGTCCAGAACTTGCAAAGATTTGCTTGTAAGGCAAAACTCACAAATGTATAATGAATCCTCTTCCCCACCTCACCTATGAATTCAAGTTTCTATGTACAGAAGCTACAGAACCATTTGAGAGACTAACAATCTGTGTCCCCTGCCCCCACTCTAATTTCTACTTTACAAGGTGAGTTAGAAACTTCTTCAGGAGTCCTTACTTGAGTGTATTTCTTTTCAACTGACTTTAGACCACTCTTGAGGATTAGCAATGTGTTAAATAATTCTGTCCAAGAAAGAACAGGCACAGTCAAAAGGGGACATTTAATTTCTTCTTCCAAATTGTAATAAATCAAACAACGAGCACGCACAAAGAAAGTCCAAGAAAAGAACATGAAACTCAAAACTCAGTCAAACTTTAAAAATTAAAGGATACTGCTTGGCTTTCCCTAATACTGATTTCCTTTAAGCAGGGATGACAAATGCCATGGTCTGAGGTAATAAGCCCATCTGTCTTCTTTTGGTTTAGTGAAAACTGAAAGTGTTCTCAGCAATGGGAAGGAAAATATCTCAGAAAAAAACAAACAAACAAAAAACCTGAGAAAGAAAAGCTGAGAAAGAATAGGTGGAGAACATATTTTAAATCACAATAATAACCTAACACAGGTTGCAAGATGTCGTTCATTTATAGGACATTTCAGACTTATAAATGTGAATATAATGACAACAACCATTTCTTACAGCTAACAACAACTCTCTAAAAGTTTATACATGAATTCAACTGCTGCATATCTAAAAGAAAAAGTTGGCTTCCACTTAGAAAATGTAGACTATATTTCAGACTGGATTTTACATACATTAAAAAAAATCCTCATTCCTGTGTAGAAGTATTCACAGGAGAGTCCCATAATTGCTGCCAGGCTTTTCCAAACCCAAAGAAGAGTTGATTTGGCTCAGCATACCCTGAAGGTTGGAAACCATTGCTCTAGGCAAAAGACATGATGGATATTCATCTATTACCTTAGCCTGTGTATGTGTGTGTGTGCAGCAAGCTATGCCATTTTTAGCTGGGAGAAAAATAAAACGTAAAAATTCCAGAGACTTTATTTTTAGTCTAATACTTGAGGGTTAGTTTCTAGGTTTCAAATTATTCAAAATAGTTCTTGTTTGGCAAAGCAGAAAAAAGTAGGATAGATACGTAAAATCTACCCTCATCTGAATTCCAGTTAGCAGCAGATTTATCTTTATTAACATAAAGAAATAAATTATTCTAAAAATCTTGTAGTAAAATTATTAATACCTTCATTCCTAGTGACTTGAATTTAACTTTGTAAATTAATTTGTCATTATTTCTAATTATAAAATGAAGTTGTACAGGAACTTTGGAGTGAATTCCTTGGGTGAAAGCTCAGTAAAAGCTACTATTTGTAGACAGTAAGTCAAAGCAGCCAGGGGGAAGACGGAGCACAAATGTATCTGCTTATTTCTGCGAGGACATAGATGTCCTTGCTGCAAATGCTGTTATAGTTTGGCTGTGGCCGGCAGCAAAATGGTCACGTGGTCTCCCTGCCACCCCTCCCCCCGCTGGGGTGTGGAGGAGAATGAGAAGAAAACAGGCAAAAACTGGTGGGTCAGGAGAAGGGCAGTTTAACCGAACAACAAACAAAGAGAACAGTAACAACAATGATACAGATAAGGAGAACACACAACACAAAACAGCAGAATGCAGACAGCCACTCTCACTGACCACCGCCGCCGCATGCTCCCAAGCCACAAGAGAGACTTCCCACCGTCCAACTTCCCTCCAGCAAGAATCCAGCATGACAGCACTGGTGTGGAATACCCTGCTCTGTTTAGCCAGGTTGGGTTAACCTGCCCGGCTGTGTCCACTCCTGGCTTCTGGTGGAAATTAACCCTGTCCTGGCCAAGCCCAGGACATTCTCCACCCCTTATCTATATAATGTACATCATGCCCAGGTCCCCCATTTTCCAGCTGATCACCACCAATTCTTCTGTCTCCACATATCATTCCCTTAGTCTATGGATCATCACTCTAAACTGTCCGTTGAGTTCATTTAATCCATGACTTCGGGCTCCATCTGTCGTAACAGTTTTCCATGGCTTGAGAGGTGATGTGTGGTGACGGGCGGTCACTAGCTGCATGTGGAGCTCACGGCTGATGTATCTGGCACAGCCCATGCCCACAGTCTGCAGGTTGGAGATGTCAATCTCAGTTAAGTTGCTGGGTGCCAGTTGTTGAATACCAGGTCCAGTCCCATCATCGCTGTGCTCTGCTAGATTTTCATCAAAAAAGTCCATCCTTCTTTAATCTGGACGATTCTTACTATGCTACTACTGGTATAACATATAACAATCATAGTAGTGATAACAGACAGTGACAGGGTTGTTTAACAACTAACTTTATACAATTTATTTATGGACTATTCTCACCCAAAATAAAATCCCCATGAGGTAGACATTGGACTTCCCCATCCTTCCGCATTACCCACCAGGTACACCCAGGTCCCTGAGCAACAGCAATCCCGCGGATGGGCTTGCCTTTGCCCAAGGCAGGACTAACCTAGACTGTCTTCCCTAACATGTTCCGCATGTGCACTACAGGGACTTTATCCCTTTCTACGGGGCACTGAGGTTTTGATTGGGCAGAACCAGCTCGTTTAGTGGATCCTCTGGTGTTAACCAACCAGGTGGCCTTTGCTAAATGAGTATCCCAATTTTTGAAATTCCCACCCTCCATTGCTCTGAAAGTGGGTTTTAGCAGCCCATTGTACCGTTCGATCTTTCCAGAGGCTGGTGCATGGTAGGGGATGTGATATACTCACTCAATACGATGTTCTTTGGCCCTGGTGTCTATGAGGCTGTTATGAAAGTGAGTCCTGCTGTCCGACTCAATTCTTTCGGGAGTGCCATGTCACCACAGGACTTGTTTTTCCAGGCCCAGGATGGTATTCCAGGCACTGGCATGTGGCACAGGGTAGGTTTCCAGTGATCCGGTGGTGGCCTCCACCATTGTGAGCACATAGCGCTTGCCTTGGTGGGTTGGTGGCAGTGTGATGTAGTCAATCTGCCAAGCCTCCCCATATTTATATTTTAGCCATCGTCCTCCATACCACTGAGGCTTTAC
>Ga0065711_1001894_pt1 | contig 40069 bp, 35 predicted proteins | sample Hoacrofraction12_FD_59098 | JGI IMG/M metagenome (GOLD analysis project Ga0065711, IMG submission 59098) | Hoatzin crop microbial communities from Cojedes, Venezuela - Epithelial fraction 12 v2 (version 2) | ecosystem: Host-associated > Birds > Digestive system > Esophagus > Crop | place... | reverse complement strand
TCAGTCCATCAGTCCATCTGTTGGAAACAGTAGAAGGCAGCTCAGAAACTGTTCAAGGAATGGAGTCAGTATGTAGTGGAAGTGTTTCCTCACTTTATTCACAAAGAAAGTGGAGAGAATCAGTAATCATTTTCTGACACAACAAATGTTGGCTTGCCATACATGGAAGAACATTTCGTGATGTAAAATGGAACTTTTCTGTACTTGTAATTTCTTAATATTTCTTTTAGCAATCAGAATTCCCTGGTGCGGAAAGGGAAGTTGGACAGACCTCACCAGCGTGCTGTCTCCAGAGTTTCTTTACCCCTGTTTAGTATAGAGATGCGGTGGCTGTATGTGGCATCAGGGCATCTGCCACATCAGCTGGGTGCTGAACAGGCGGAAACCCTGTAGTTGTTTGCACATTTATTGTGTAAATGGGGATTTTCTTTTTTTTCTGCTTTTTTCTTGAATATAAGTACAATTGTGATTGACGAAGTCTGTTTCGGAACTGTAGGAAAAACTTAGTCTCCATAGACCTTTTTCCAACCCTCCAAATTTACCAGATCTACTTTTTTTTCAGATGGGAACTGGGTGTCTAAATCTTTAATGAGGTCACGACCTCCAGACAGTCTGTGTTGTGTAAGCCACATCATCGGAAAGGATGAAATCATTTTTCAGGAAGAGTTTTATCTGTGGCCTGTGGGAAAGGTGAAGGCAAATGTCAGGTTGTCCAACCAAGTCATGGTGTGCTTTGGGTAAGGAGGAGAGGAAGCCTGGATGCTTCTTGCTTGATGGTGCTGGAGCAGAAATGTCAGTGGTCACATGCATTGGTTTGCAGAAATGCAACCTTTTCTGCTGATTTATCCTCCTTTGTAAATTCTTGGCAAAACAACCAAGTGAACATACCTTGTTTTGCCATTTTATGCTGGTGGAAAGAAAGCAGTCATGATGTAATTTGAAATGGCAAAACTATTACACGTCAGTTAGGAAAAATGCCAGTGATTTTCTGGTGTTTTTACTTTCATAGTATTTGCTGTCATCTGCAGTACTTTGCACCTTCCAGATATTTTGTAGAACAAGTTTAATGAACCAGTGTTCAGAGATCTGGCTGGGACTGGGTTACTTCTGTAGGCAGCTTAACCTGAGTATTGACCTCAGAGAGGTTTGGGCATCTGTGTAACACTGGGGAAGCAACAGTCCCCAAAGACATTGAGCAGATGTTATTTGCCAGTAAATAGGAAAAAAAATGGTGAAAATGATTAGGTATTTAGAACAGTGTCTTTGGGATGATGAGATATTTTATCATGAATTCAAAGTGCTGGGGATTTGGCATGATGTGTCAGGTTTAGTTTTTGGGATGTGAAGCAAGAATGAAATAATCTGATTGCATTCAAAAGTTGCCAGATAATGAAAACAACAGCCAAGATCTTATTTAAATATGAAGTGAATATAAAATGGCATTTGTGGAACTACGAAGAGGGATTGTGATTGGGATGAGACAAGTGGAGATCAAAAGTTACTGGTTTTTGAAGGAGGAATTCTAGAATAATCAAGGATAGCATGCATAGTTATCTTATTAAAAACTCAGATAGCAAACAGGTGATAGAAACAATATGTAATATACTGTCCAGTGGATAGAGCTTTATAAATCTTCAACATCTGTACCCAATTACTTAGCTTCTCTGATTTTTTTTTTCTTCCTGTAGTGCACATTTCTCACTATGAACTAATAGTACATAATAATAAAATCGTGGGGGTTTGCCAGCACAAACAGGGTTTTGGCTAACTTTTAGAGTGTTTGTGGAAGTAGAAAAGCAATGCAGCTGTTGGGTTGGTTATGTGCCAACTGAGGATCTATCTCCCAGACAAAAAACTCAAATCAGAATGAAATAATATTCGGATATTTTACATATCATTGCTTTATGCTGTTTTTTCTTCAACTTCTGCTGCTGCGTGTTGTGGCTCTGTGGGATTTGTAGGCAGGTTTTGGGCTTTGTACGTGGTAACCAGTTGAAACTGAGTGATCACAGAAGAAACACAGTGTATTTGCTTGTGTTTTTTTCCCCCAGGTGCTTCACAAAATGGGGTTTGAGACCGTAGCGTGGAATTACTTTGTACAGTAGTGCTGTTTGCCTGTGAGGTCAATGCAGAGAACCATGGAGTTCTTGGACCAAATTATGGGGATGTTTTGTTCTTTTTTTCCTGTTGCTGCAAAGCCGCTTCCATTCCCTGGATGTGCAAGGTTAGCAAAGCTGCTGTATGCAAATGAAGCTGTATTTACATGTTGCCAGAAGCTGTTTATAATGAAGTGCCAATAACAATAGTTAGATATTTTGGAAGAGCTAAATGTCATTGGTTTGTTTATTTGCCTGTTTAACTTAGAGTATTTAGAACTGTAAATAACACACACCTCAGAGGAAAGTACCTTTTGGCCTGGGCCCTTCCCAGGGAGCAGAGGGTGCCGGGGAGCCCTTCTCCTGGCCCCAGTGCCTGGAAAAGGTCTTTGGCCAGTTGTGTAGCCAAGGGCCGGGCCAGTCGGGGCAGAGCTGGCCTGGGGCTGTGTCACTGCAGCTGCAGCTTGGCCGCCCTGGGTGCAGCTTCCTTGGCTGCAGGAGCTGTGCACACCGGGAGCAGCGTCCTGGGGACAGCGAGACTGCGGCTACCACAAAGCCTGGGCCCTGCAGAGTCCTTCAAGTTTGTGCGGGCAAGAATAGATTGTAGTGTCAGAGATTGACGAGGTGTTTCAAGTAAAACTTTGCTGTTTTGATGTAGTGTGACACTGCTGCTTTTTACAGAGTTATTTATTAGACTTTTCTTGTGCTGTTCTTAAGTACGAGTACTGCCATGAAGTTTTGGGGAAAAATACTGTGGTGGTCCTTTTTAAGCAGCTGAGGCAACTTAGGCAATTGCAGGAGTGCCAGCCCTGTTCACAGAAAGTGCAGAAGCATACAAGATGGTACTCTATTAGCAAGCTGACATGAGAAACCTGGAAAGAGTCACCACTATATCATACATAAAATGATAAATAACTATCTGGCATGAAGCAGCATATAAGGTTATGAACTTAAATACCTATTTCCCTCCTGCCCCCTCAAAGACCACTGTTGAAACATCAAAGAACCAAAATAATGACCCAAGTTATTTAATATGTAGCTTTTTGTAGGCTTTTGCTCCACATCCATCATCTTATTTCCCAGGGTTTTAAATTCTGGCCTGCGTGCTTTTTCCTCCCAGGATGCATCTCAAATCGTTTGGTCACAAATGCCCTGAATAACAAATTGACTTGATTTAGATGGCATTAAGGCTCTTTAACCCATTTCAAAGGGCAAGGATGCACTGAAGACCTACAGGCATGCTTTTAAATTAAGGCAATAATGATATGTATTTCTTTTCCTTGCCTGAAACCGCCTGACTATTTTATCTATGTATCAGATGAAAGTTTGAAGGGGAAAGGTTTCTGTTAGCCTTGTCGGGAGTTGGCCAAAAAATGTGAAGAATGTAGAAAGGAATTAACAGCTGGTGTCCATTTGAAACTTCAGCGTCCGTAAATGCAGGCAGTATGCTTCATTTTACCTGTTGTCTTCCTCTGGTTAGCACCCACTAACCCACTAAAGGTTAGTTTAGAAGTCAGGAGACCAGTGTGGATGTGGTGCTCTTAGTTCTTCTACCAAGAGGCTAACGAGTGGATGGTGTGTGTTTTGTTTCCTTTGGGAAGGATGAGACACATTTCCTCCTCGTGGGAAACCAGTGGCTCAAGCTGTGTTTGGTTACTTCGACCAGAAATCTTGTTGGCCTCGTAGAATTGTGCTGTACGCTAACTTGGTGCTTTACTTGTATGACTGCTGGCATTTTCCTCTGTTACTGGGGAAGGACCATTTTTCAGATAGCTTTCAGCCGTGTTTCTGGTCTTGCATAGTCAGAAACATGCACGTGCACAAAAAGGACCTGGTCTCTCAGAGGGGAAACGATGCTGGAGTTTTGAAATGGAGTCCTGTGCTCAGTGCTGCAACAGCTGCAGGCAGCAGTTTTGTGCTCGCGGGGCTTTGTGTGTACACATTATTAGCACTTGCGCCCGCGAGGTTTATGGCAGTGAAAAACATGATGCTGCCGAAGCAGACACACGCGTCTTGTCCGGCATGCTCCCTCCTTGTCCAAGGCCTTGCTGCGGGCACCTGTCATCCCAGTCTCTCAGTGTAAAAAATTTTCAGTCCTTTGGAAAGAGAAGGAAAAATCATGGACTCGGAGAGAAATACTTTAAAGATTATACAGTACTCTGATACTTTCCCACTGAAGAGGCGCAGAGGATGTAGTCACTTCAGAGGCTTCATGTGCAGATGTGCTGGGGCAGTGCAACTCCTCAGCTCGTCAGTGGTGGTGCATCGACCACCTTGTGTTGAAACTGTTGCAGTTTGTGCTAATTTGTAGAACAGTTTTTAACATGTGTGTTTTCGAGTGGGGGATTTGAGATCAAACTGCTCTTCTCTGTTTCTCGGCTCACTTTTCAACCAGTTCCGAATTCAAAGAAATGCTGGCATTCCCTAACGAACAGTTAAGTACTGTCTTTGCATAATCTCTCCAAAGGAGAAGTCCCTTTCTGTTAGTAATTCTGGTTTTGTTTTCAGCAAAGAAATAATAGCTAGAATCCATACGGTACCTATAACATACTCCAGTGCTGCACTGACTTTGGCCATTGAGAGGCAAAGCTTTGCATGATCTTGGCTGTGACTTGGGTTTCAACATCTGAAGGAATTGCTCATTCTGGAGCTGTCTTTGAGCCTCCTTTGGGACTGCCACACTGTCCAAAACCGAATTCTTTACTAGGCCAGTTCTTTGGCCGGACTACACTGAGCTGATTAAGCATCTCTGGTTAAAGCAGAGCTAACTCAACTAGAGAGGTCTCGGGAGTCTCTGGTACCTGGACCAAGTGCTGGTCTGAGAGCCGGTAGAAGTTATCTCTGCATTGCCATGGAGTAACTACTGCTGTCTTAAGTCTCTTCTTGGACTGTGGGTTGGTGCCGGTGCTTAGTGTGCTGCTGAAACCAGCTGTTGATTCGACTCTTGCCTGCTGTTGCGTTATGAAGTGTGTTAGCAAATCTTTCCTCATTTCCGCCCCCAGAATCTGGGTTTTGTTGTTTGTTTGCTGATTCAAAACCTGCTGTGTAGCAGGTTTTTTCTTCCAGGCTGGCCCTTTAAATTGCTTCCATGCTCTGCCTGCCTGGCTGTGAAATATCGCTAATAAACAAAGCCCAGAACAAAAGCCTACACAACAAAACATCCTTTTCTCCCTAGGCGTCTCCCTGGGTGCGGTTTCCCACTGCTGCTCTGCAGTTCGGAGGCAGAGCCAAAACAGCTCAGTCTTAATCTTCCTGCCCTGGAAGTTGTCATCAGGCGGCCTCCATCTACCAGCACCTCTGATGAGGGAGGAGGCAGCTGCCAGTTACAGTCTGTCTTTCCTGAATTTCTCCTCCTTGGCTGAGAGTGGTGGAGCCTTTCCCTGCCCTAACATAAATAGCTCCAACATAGAGGAGACTTGTCTAGGCATAAAGAAATATATCTGGAGATTGCTCCCTGTTTTTATGTCCTCTCCCTCATAGGCACACGTGGCTGGCCAGAGCCGCAAATGTGCTCAGCCTCCCACGGCTGCATCTTGTTCTGGCTGTGCCTCAACTCGGCATTGCGGCATGACCTGGGTGGGCGCCGCATCCGCCTCCCTGTGGGAAGGAAACCAGGAGCTCATGGAGAGTCGGGGAAGGGAAAGCAGCACAGCACCTGGGCAGAGGCTCTGGTTCACTCCTGCTCATCTACAGGTTCAGTGTATCTTGATTGGGCTGGGACCTGTGCCTTGCCCTGTTTCTCCCCAGCAAGTAAACTTGGACGTACATCTGAATCTCTTAAAGAGTGGTAGCCAGGTGCTGTCGACTTCTTTCTTTCTCTAGCTTGAAGTAGCTGTTATGCCCTGTTGCAGTCTGATTTTGCTCCAGTTTATCAAACATGTTTCAGTGCCTGAAGTGTTACTTTGGTCAAAAAATGATTCTTTGCTGCACACCTTTTTTATTCTGTGGCTGTTAGCTATATGGTGTTCCAGTGGCTGGGCAACAGCACTGGGAAATAGCGTTTTGTGTTCTCTGTGCAGACTGTATCCTTAGTCTGACTGCCACTGGTTCCAGTCACAAAGTGGCCTATGCACATTTATCAACTGTCAAAGAAGTTGGAAGATACATTAATAACAAGGCTAGGAAGGGTGGGGTGTGGAAATGGAGAGGGAAAGTAGAAGTACAAGAGAGACAGCAGTTGGCTGGCTGGATTCTGGGGCCTGTTTACTTGGCAGCCCTTCTCCTGTAAGGAGGTCAGGGCTATTGCGTCTCAGGTTCCCAGAGGGAGACTGCAGGAGGAGGAACATGCTCACAGATCGAAGTATGTCAGTCCACTGCAGCCAGCTTCGAGTTAGCTTTTGCATTCATGCATTGCAAAGGCAAGCTTGGTTGTCCTCTTATTGCAAATGCTCTCTTACTGTAAATGTAATTCAGGGCCATTTCTGCTGTACAAGACCCTCTCAGTAGGAGTGAGAAGTGAGGCAGAAACCTCTGGTTCTGGATTTGTGGTTGATGAAGACTCATTGCCCAGCATCTCTAGTCCCTTTCCTGTGCCCAGAAACTTGGCTGTAGCTCTCTTCATTTGAATTGGTATTATAGATATGTTTACTTCTGTTAATTACATGGTCACACATAGGCAATCACCGTATTTATTGAACGATCAAGTGACTTCTGAGTTTTACATTTTTTTCCTAAGAAATATTTCATTTTAGATAACAGGCTAGCTAGCCGCTTCAGGTGGTGCTGTTTTCCTGATGGCCTCTCAGTGGACTGCGACGGGCTGGGTACCACCTGGCACTGCCAGTTTGCTGGAGCACTGGTTCTGGAGCACCATCAAAATAAACAGTGATGCTGCTGAGGGCATTCCAGTTGTCTGGGGCTTCCTGCCAAGTTAGGGTCATGGCTGGGGTCAAGATGTGAAGGTTTGTCTGCTGTTCTCCGAGCACAGACAGTGATGCCTTCGTCCAAAGAAGAACCAAATGTCTGACAGACTCCAGGCAGTGGGAGCATCTCTGTTTTCAGTCCTTTACTGACACACAGCTGGTTTCCAAAGCTCGGTACTCTGTGTCTCATAAGTTGGGTCATGAGAGAATAGAGACCAGAAAATGGGAAACTCCTTTCTGAGGGTGACTGGTTTTTGTTGGAACTCTGCTCTGCATGAGCACTTGAAAAATACAAAAAAAGACTTTTTGTTTTGTTGCACAGAAGGGAAAGGTAAATACCACTGTAGACAATTGTCCTATATTTTCACATTCTTTTGGTCAAGGTCAACCTACAGATAGCTTCTAGAACATGGTAATGCTAAATATTATCCTTTAAATTTTCAGTGACTGTGGAAGGAATTTTTTTGGTAGTTTCTTTGGAAGTCTGTTGGTAGCAGTTGAAATATGTCAGCTTTCCTTCCTGCCAGACCATGAAGCAAGGTGTCCCCAGTGTCCTCCACCAGCTTAAAGACCCAGCATATTCATCTGTGGGTGCTTTCAGCTGGATTCTTTAGAGGTGTTTGGAAAGTGCACCTTTGTCTCCATGATCAGGATTGAGAAGGGTCAAATGGAGAGGCTTCCAACAACGTTACAAGGATGTTTGAAGTCTGAATGCTCCTTTGAAACAAGGTCCCATCTCTGTGGCATGTCTCTGTAAAAATATGCCAGGGTAGATGTCCATTCGTAAATATGGAGACAGCCATATTTTCACTTCTTTGTCTCTTCTGTTGTAATTGTGAAACATCTGAATTGTGCAAAAGCTAAAGTGTGTATCAGAATAAATGTTACTTTGACAGTGGGAGCCTATGTAAGAAAGGTCCTTCCTGTAACTCTGGAAAGGACTGAGCTGACTTGAAGCCTTTTGGATTTCAGCTCCACTTGATTTCCTACTGTTGATTTCATTTGGCTTACAACTATGACCACCCTTTGTGGTATATATGGCGAACATATTAATCCAGCCTACTCACATTTTTAATCACTTTATATTAATTTACCACCATCAGAAGGTTTTTGCTATTATGTTATTTTATTTGTCAAAAAGTTCAGGCAATTCCATGGTCAAAATTTTCTCTGTAAGTGTTTTATAGTAAAATAAGTTCATGGGCTGTAGAAGTTGAACAGCTTTGGGTATGCTGACAATCATATTCCTCAGAATATGGGGCATGCCCACTGTTCGTTACAGATGACCCCACAGATCAGTGCACACAGGTGCGCAAGCATGTGTTACTTGCAAAGACCTAACAACATTCAGGATGCTCCAGTCACTGTCCAGAATATAGTCCCTGGTTTTGCTGCTCATTTTTTGCTTTTCAGTTTCAAAGAGATGAGCTGCATTTGCTTTTGGATGGTCGAGCACCAGAGCAAGTCTGTGAAGTTTGAATAGCAGATTCGGCAGATTTATTTAAAGCTCATAAGAGCTAGCACTTGAATTTTACTTCATGGGAATATTTTTATTAGGCCTAGGCTCTGTAGAAGGTACCTTCTGGATGGGTTACCCTACACAGAAGAGAAGCTTTTCCTGAAAATGGGTGGGAGATGTATTCAGTAGGATATAGAAGTTGACAAATGATAGATGCAGGAATGGAGGTGGGGATAGAAACTGTAGAGCAGAGCTGTTGAGCTGGTCCCCCAGGTTTTTTCCAGCTAAGCCTTTTGCATAGCAGGACACTCCCAGATATCCTAATAATTCAACAGGCTGGAAAGACTCTATGAGGGTGATGAAAAATGGTTTTTAAAAGCAGTTGACTAAGAGCTGTGCAAATTGAAATCTATGGGAATTTCTTTATTGGCTTAATTAGAAGCAGAAAATAGGATGGCAGGTTGTAGAAAATGCCCAGTTGATATTTCACAGCATAAGAGTTTTTGGATGCTGAGTTACATCTCTTTTGGCCACACTGCATATAAAGGTGGTTTGTGAGATTGAGTGAAGCCATATTTAATCCATGGACCTCACTTGCGCGGCCGTGGACTAGCTTGTGATGTACTTTTGAGTTGAACCTTACAAAACGACTAAATTGCCTTTAGCCCAGACTCAGCTTGTGTAAACCTTGCCCAGCAGTGATCGTTGAAGGAAAACCATAAATACATGAGGGAAGAGGTTGAGTACTCTCTGTTTTTCTTAAAAACCGGATAAGGAGGTTGTATTCTTTAAGCCTGGGAGTAGCACTCACAGTATGTAGAGTTTTATTAACACAATCCTGATGCGTGTTATGTGCCTCTGCGTGTATCTTAGTGCAGACTGTGCCACCATCCAGTCTGTCATGATCCCCGGAAACTTTCCCTTTCAGTAGAGGTGGAAGAATATCTATCGCTCACTAGAAGTGTGCTAATGGCTGATTACCAGAGCCCTCCTCACCTCCCTCCCCTTAGCAGCTTGACAAAATGTGTTTTACATTCTTCAAGTGATGAGGGGAAAAGGAAGGGCAGTCCCAGAAGGAATTTGTTGCTTACTCCACCCTTAAGTGTTATGTGTGGTAATGTTCAGTTCTGCTTGATTTTTGTACTCCTCATTAACTTCTTTCAAAAAAATGTCACTTTCTACCTAAAATGTCTCAGATTTTTTTCTGATTTAGTCTTTTCACAGTTTCTGTGTAGTTGGTGGAGGGGCATGGGCTTCTCTAGGGGATGGTTCAGAGGCAATATCTAATCTTGGATGCTCCATAGGGAAATGTTGGGAACCTAGAGAGTCTCACTCCACGACTCCTATTATGTGTCTGATCTCTGATGAAACCAATACGAAGCTTCCCCCCTGCCCCCTTTCTGTTTTTAGGAGGCTCTTCAGATAACGTTGGCACACTATAGATTGCATTCTCAGCTGCGTGGAGCTGCCTTGGATTAGAGAAGAAAAATTTGGACCCTATATATCAATTTGTTTATTCTAGAGTCTTCAGGAAAAAATGTTGGAATCCAGATTTGCTGCATAATGAATGAGAAACTGAGTGCAATTTTGTAGCTTTAAATGTGGAGAGAATCAGACTAGAAGATTTTAATGATGCTTGCTGGAACTGAAAGGTTCAAAATAGAGATTTGGTTCAGGTTTACTAAATAATTTTTTTCAGTCATTATTAGTTCCTCTCTGCTCTTGGCTGGGACACTGGATATTTAGTTTTAAGCAGTGCATTTGCTGAACCAGTTTGAATCCTTGTCCTGTGCATTGCACATGTTGGTCCTGAGTGCGTAACAGGCACCCCTGCTGAAAACATGTGGGTTTCCAGTACAGTGAGCTGTATTTTTGTTTACAGCCAACAGTGCAAACACTTTTTGAAGTTGTTTCAATGCTTATGTAATATGTACCAGTCTCCCAGCTAGAGTGTGATATCCTGGGGACCTCAGAAGAAAAATGAGAGCCTGTAAAGCACTCTTAACTCCCTGGTTGCTCACTTTCGAATAGTGGGTTATCTGACATGTGGGAAGTAGACCTCAGTCGTGAAGGACGGGCTGCGTGATTTTAATGACCTTTGCACTGTTTTCCAGCCTGTACTGGGAATAAAGAGGCTTCAGTTTTGCTTTGTGCATTCCTGAAGTGTCTGTGCCCTGCACACTGATGGTGGCATTTGACTCCCTGTAGCACAGCCTGTCCGCCCCTTGCCTGTGACCTTTCAGGGTGCTTTCAGCTCTGGGCCTCCACATCCCAGAACGTGGACAGGCAGAGGAGTCAGCACCAGAAAGTGGGTTGACTCAGGCAGCAAGCACGAAAGGAGAGACAAAGTACATGGAGCACTTCTGGGTTGGAAAATGCAGAAATGGTGTGGTTCTGTTTGTCAAAGGAAAGATGGGATGGGGAGCCAGACCGTGAATGTGAGAGCATTGGAGGTCAAGGGAGTTAAAGCCTTGCTGTATTAGTACCTTTATTATTTTACAGTTGGTTTAGCATCTGAAACAACAAGCCAAAATGTAAGCAGTTGTGCAGCAGGGGAAGCTTCTTTCTCTGAAGAACGTGTTGCAGTTCATATAACATGAAGCAAAGCTCTCTGGGCAGAGCATGGAGACAGGCTGGAAACCAGGTCTTCCGACTTCAGGTTATGAAGGGGGTGGAATTGAGACATGCGTTTTCCAGTCTTTCTAAGCTTTACTCGCAGGACTTCACTTTTTAAATTCAGGTATTCTATAGACCTCTGAGTTTCTAGCTAGTATTTTTTAAATACTTGCAGAATTTGACTTGTGGGGGTGTTTGAATATGTCTGTCATTTTGCACACAGCCTTGAGCTTCTCCAGAGATGTCCCTTTTAACCTGTGATCCGGGCCAGTTTCCTTTCTGTGGAAGCTAAGGTGAGAATCTCACCCCGATGGGGAGACAAGATGTGGCTGGATGCTGGGAGCTCAGAGGAATTCCCATTCTCCAGCTTAAATATGTGTTTGGAATGTCGTTTTAAAAAATATTAAATGTCTGTTTTGCTGCTGTTAGGAGGGAGCTGAATGTGAATATTGAGAGAATAAATGCAAAGTTCAGTTACATGGTAACTATAGATTTTTCTCCTTTTAATAGTTGTCATTACTCTAAAGTGAATTTGTTGCTAAAGAGCTGGACTAATTACCCCCTGGTCCGAGTCATCAGTAGGAGAGAAGCAGTACAGACTGGAAGTGGAAGTATCCGGGGGTGGAAGTCCTGCAAAAAGGGTAATTGAATTGATTTCTGTGCTTGTCCAGCCTTGGTTTCGGAGAGGGCTACCAGAAAGGAGGCGGTTAGTAATTTTGTTTTCTTTGATGTACATGCCTGATATATAGGAAATGGAGAGAGACCATTCTCTTTATTACAGTGGTTGTGCTCATGCTTGTCTCTGGACCCACGTGGTCTAGTAACCTAGAGATGGAAGTGTCTCTATCCCGTTTTCAGTCCTCTCAGCCATTCAGTCATATACAATTTATCTTAACTGTCAGAAAAACTGCAATTGGTTGAACTGTGCGTTTGCCAGGGAATGGTCTGTTTACATAAGTAATGAGACCTTTTGGGAATTGCTGTTCAAAATATATTTTCTTCAGTCATAACACTGTAAAAACCTCTTGACAATCCTTAGATAGTAAGAGTAACATGAAACTAACTAGAGCTTAAACTGCCTCATGGAAGAATAGTAACTCTTGAAAAAATAATGTTTACTTTAAAGATAAATGTAACTATCAGGAAGTAATACCGGATGTGTAGTTATGGCAGAATGTTAGGGATTATAGTTTTAGCTCATTTAGTGAATTACATTATTGCATTTAAAAGTAGCCAATGAATTTTTTCTAAATGAATTCATTCTTCAGATGGTCTGAATAAAACTGTTTTCTATTATCTGAGAAACAAATAGAGCAGAATCTGGTTTATTTATGAAAGTAAATACAAAAGGTCTGACCCCTGGATATTGCCTTTGAAAATTGTCTAAGAAAACACTCATCCTGGTAGCTGATTCTTTTTTCAAGCCATTTCTTCTTTTTGAAGATAGTGCCACCCCCACCCGCCCTCAAATTATGCAATATATTTTAAAAATGCTTTGAAATGAAATGGTTTGATCTCAAGTCTCATGAAGTCTTCTGATATTGTATCAACTGCAGAAGGCGATAAAGTATTATATTTTACCAGTGAGGACAGAAGTTTTCAAATTTACAAAACCTTTCTTTGCCCATTGTGGTGGGTCTGTGCTGCGTGTCTTGGAGACTGGAGCAGTTGCATGCTATTTACGAGTTTACCCGTGTGTGTGCTTATCCCTGTAACTGCCTGCTAAGGTCTCCAAGGCCCAGGTGCGTGCAGCGCTGGCGTGTAAGTTTAGGAGCACACAGACTAGCTGAGAAGTCCCAATACCTGTTTTCTTTGGTTTTAAGCCATACATAAAGGCCACTTAGAGTCTATGTTTGAGTTGTGACTGGTAATGAAGTTGGGACCTGCCATTTCTAAAATGTCTTGTTATCAGTAGGTTTGTGTCTATCATATTCTGGGAACGGTTGGTTTGGAGGGCTCTGTATTAAGACTGTTCAGGATGTTGACAGCTGAAATTCATCTTACATTTGGCTCTCCACAGAAAACATTGTTCCTTTATGAGATTGGTGTTTCAGCTGAAAGCCAGGCCAGGATGTTTAAATTACAAAGGTTGTTCCTGCTGGAGCACAGGCTTTCTTCTGTCCCTGTGCTTTCCGCTTGTGCTACGTATTCTATAGTGATTTTTTCCAAGGGTGTTAGTGGGTGCTTTGTGCGTGAGTGCAGAGTGCTGCAGTAAGCTAATGGTACACAATACAACTGTCTCCTGCTTTGTGCTGACTACGCAGTCAACGAAACAAATCTGTACTCACAAAGTACTTGTTGAAATCATCGAGTGGGGGAGGTCTGACCAAATGAAGTTACGGTATTGAGCAACAGTTAGAGCAAGTAACATGTCAGGCTTAAAATAAATATGTAAATATATGTGTGTTACATGTATGTGTATGTTCTGTACACACAGACAGTTTTTTTCAGCTTATGTCCTTCAAGCACAGGGCTAATTTTATGGATGACAGGTTAAACTCAAGGTCATTAATAGTGAACTCGGCTACATTAAAAGCTCCAGAAAAATTCTCAGATGTTTTCCCCTGTTACTCTCTGAGCAGTTGCAGACAGTGTTGGTGTTTCCATTTGTTGAATAGGGACACTCGTAACTTAGAAACCAGATTTGCTGTTGTAGCTCAGCCCATCTGCAGGACCTCCATTTCTGTAGCAAGAAGCCTGGAGTTTTCTGCTGGAGCTTGTTTTTATCTTTCTCCCTGTTCCTGGAGGCACCAGGGTGTTGTGCTGGACCACAACTGCAGCAAGAGTCTTAAGAAAAATTGTTTTTCAGCACAGGCTTCGGGCAGTGGTTGCACATTGCATAGCTGCGTCTTTCTTTGGAGGAAGGCAGGGCAGCTTATTTCAGTTAGCATTCGACTGCGTTATCGTCACCTCACCACAGAAGTGCTTTGCTGCAAGGTACTTATTTTTATCACTGCAGGCTGTGTCTGCTACCTCTCTCTGCTGTCCCTGTGCCGCTGAGCCGCATCCCAGAAAAGGGAGCTTGATGTCAGCCAGTGAGACAGACACTGCTTTTATTTTCAGCATCTCTACAGAATCAGAACAAGGATGCAAATTTTCTAGCCCTATAGATGTAGGAAAACAGGGTGCATTTTGTGCTCAATTTAGCTTTATCAGGGAAAGATTTTGCTTGTGTGATGCTCAGGAAAGGTAAGAGAAGGGGTGAAGCAGAAGTTGTAGCTGAATTTATTGTGGATCCAGTTATGTCTAAACACAGATGATACAGAAATAAATGGAATCTGAGGGCTTGTAGCATCTATACTGAATTAGCGTCTTGCTGCGTCCTGTTTTCAGGGTCACTGCTCTTATAGTTTCAGCTGCTGCATTTCTAGTGGCACATCTCCTGCTCTTTGTAGCATCACATCACAGCAGTGATGAATACAGAAAGCTAAAGAGATTGAGACTGATGCTGTGTAACAGCCTGATTCCACTCGTCGTTTATACTGCGGTTACTCCATGGATTTAATTGGAATTAACCCTGATTTTTGCCTGTGTACAGGAGTCAGTGGGAGGCTTTTGCCCAGTCTTGGTACTAGATGAGGATCGGGTGGTGAGTGCCGTGCAGAGATGTTTTGGGTGGGACTTAATCGTTTCCTCTCTTTGCCCCATCCTTTTGTTTGTTCCTAGCGGCAGAGTCGGTCCAGCCGAGGAGGGACCCGTCCATCCCCAGAGCTCCTTGCTGGAAAATGTCAGCCTGGGCGTGTGCAGCACAGGAGCGTAATTTTAAAGACCTTTCTCAGAGCAAGCTTCTTTCATATTCTTTCGGTCTGTTGGCAGCTCACTGTAACCAAAGTGATTTCTTCCCACCTTTTGTGAAGGTTGAACTGCTTGCAGATGGGCTTCGGTAGCGGCTCAGTTCGGTAACAGCCTCGAGCACGGCTCGTTTCCTGTCTCTGTGCAGCACGGGGGGATTATTTTGCGAGTGAAGGTGCGCGGAACCTTCTCCTGTCGTGGTGGGGAACAGGAGAAAATCGACACGGCCTTTGGGCCGTAGGACAGCCTGGAAAGCCGATGCCTGTAAGCGCGCGAGCAGCGGCCGTAACGCGTTGGCTTTCCCCGGTGTGTCGGCCGGGTGTGTGCCGGCCGCCGGACACCCGCTTTTTTGGGGGCAGAATGCGGGCCTGTCGCGGCCATCCCGTTCCCCTCACGCAGGGCCGCCGGGGGGAAGGCGCTGGGCCGCCGCCCGGCCCGCCGTCGGCAGGCGGCGCCATTTCCGCGCAGGACGGAGCCCCGCTCCCGAGAGGGAAGGCGGGCGGGGAGAGGGCCCGGCGCGGCTGGGAGGGAGCGCCCGGGCACCTGCTGCGGCTCTTGCTCTGGCGGCGGTGGGTCGGGGGGGGCGTGGCGACCGCCCGGCGGGGTGTCGGCCTGGGGTGCGCTCGCTGGGTGCTCGGCGGGGAGCGCCGGGCCCGACCCCGCAGCTTGCGCCGAGGTGAAAGGCGCGGCGCTTGTGGAGGAGCCGCAGGCCGTGTCCCCGGCGTGGTTTTGCTGTTCTGAGCAGCACAGGGGCAGAGAGCTCGCTCGGAGATTTTTTCCTCGCACGCTCTTCCTCTAATATGACCTGTTCTATTAAAACCTAGTGGCCCCCCTTTCCCAAATGTTGAACCATTTGTTTTTTTATAACTGTTACATTTTTATGAAGGTTAATTGTGTCTTTGCTCTTCAGGGTCAGTCCCTGGGTCTCTGAGCGCTGACTTTGGAGGGACTGGGTTATGGAGGAGGCAAGGCAGCTGCCGCTTCACCCCTTGGTGATGGGGAGAGCTCTGGATCTGTGCTCCCAGGCCAACGGCTGCTCCCACAGGGCTCTCGGCCTGCAGTTCAGCAGCCGTTTATAACCTCCCCTCCCTTCCCCTAGAGGAGGTGTTAGGCTCTTTTATATTTAGCGCTGATAAGTACATGCAAATTCCGATGAGAAAACAGTATGAATATGCTAACAGTATCCCACTGCCTGAAAGAGGAGAACCTCATGTAGAGAGTTGCGTTGGTGGGCTACCATTTTGTTGCTAGGGAGAGTTCAAAGCAATGCATCAGTTAGTTTTATTTATCTGGATGAGTTCATAAATAAACTCCCAGGACCAGTCACAAAATCAGCATTTGCATGTGAAGACATAAATTGTTTCTTCAGGTCTGTGTTAAAAGGCTTCTCCTGGTCAAATGCTTATATGACATCTTCAGCATTTGCATTTTTTTCGTCAGAATTTCCACCGTTTTGCAAAGGTGTTGAGGTCGTCTTTGCACTTCGGGTTTTTCTTAGCTGAATTATCCATGGCTCCATATGCTTTAGTCAACATTCACAGATTTTAAAGCCGACGGGCTGCTTTTGAAAATAGCAGCTGTGAAAGTATCTTACTGCACTGTTTCGTACATGTTCCACTTTGTGCAGAGTTAAACATGACAGTTCTGTATGTGTGTATGCAGGAAAGCTACTGGCTTGAAATTCTTGCGTTTGTGAATTACTTCATTTTTTAAGACAACCTGGAGCATTCAGTTGCTTTCTGAGGGACTGGTTGGTATCTTACCTGTTCTTGAACTTTTGCCCAGGCTTCCAGTAAATGTCACTGGTTTTTGAAACCAGAAGTCTTGAGTTTGAATTCTACTACTTTCTTCCAATATTGTCTAAATTATTATTATGTATTTTTGTTTTACAGAGTTTTTTAAGAAGAATCTGATGGTGAGAATAGATTGAGAAGACTCAGGATGACGACAACAGTAGCAACAGATTATGACAATATTGAAATCCAACAGCAGTACAGCGATGTCAACAACCGCTGGGATGTTGATGACTGGGACAATGAAAATAGTTCTGCTCGACTGTTTGAACGATCCCGCATCAAGGCCCTAGCTGGTAAGCACTGACCACATGAGGAAAACTCTGATGCTGTAATGTATGTGATAGTATGGGATACTGTCTATCTTCAGTGCCTGCATCTTGCTGGTAAAATAGAGCTGAAACTTTCCTGAGGTCAAGTACAGTTTGACTGAACAATTTTTTGAGATTGTTCCTTCCATTGACATCAGTGGGACATGATGGTCTCATGTTGCTTTGCAGGATGTGCTCTTATGTGATGTTTTGCAAACACTTGGCTGTTTGGACTTACTATGAAGACTTCTTTGGTTTAAGCACAGGAGAGCAGAGATTTCATCCTTCCCCCCCCCCGCCCCTCCCCAATTAGAAGGTTGTACTGGCTCTGTTTCTCACCTCATCAGATATTAACCATTTTGGCTGTGTATTCAAAATGTTTTGATTTAGTTTTTGTGATTGGCAGTGATGTTGGTTTCTAGATTTGGAAAAAATCAGAAGGTTAACAAAATTCTGCTTCAAAATATCTTCATTTGAAGCTGTTCAGAACATTTTGCCTGTCCTGAAATGGAGGAATGTGGTGGATGGAGATAGTTGTCATTTAGTAAATAATACTGAAACTACAAACTTTTCTGAAGAAGCAGGGCTTCTGATTTACATGCTGTCTTCTGCTGAATTACACTCTCATCAGCAGAAAACTGAATTTTGATTCTTTTGTTTAAAACATTTGATTATTGCGTATTAAAGGCTGTATGTTAACCAAAGTTGTTTAAGCAGCAAAGAGGTTATGTCATATCCTCTCAGCTCTGAGGCATTGCCCCGCAAAGCTATTTTTATGCATTCTGTAAATGATTTCCTGACTCTTATGATAGCATGTCCACATTTCTGACCTTTGAACAAAATGCCTCAGTAGTGTGGGACATGCTGTAAGCATGGAAAGCAGCTCAAAATATGCTGAGCTTTCTCCTAGTGAAATTTTACTTACAAAGACAGGTTTAAACCCAATACTTTGTAACGTGTTCAAGCAGGTTTATTAAATTAACCATACTGAGACAAAGGTATCATCTGTTTCATTTGTGATTCCAATAAGACTGACTCTGGAGCACAGCGTGCCCTTTCTCCTCTTGATGCCGACTGTGGGAGTGCATTAGATGCAGAACACCTTTACATGCCAGGCACAGGACAGGATCAGGTTTGGAGCTGAGCAACAGGGAAATAAAATAGTTCACACAGACGGGCAGAGAGCAGATCATATAACCCTTGCTGAGGATAGTAATCGTATCAATTTAATAGAGCTGCTTGCAGGAGGGATGTGTGTTAACTTTTGCTGTCTTTAGAAGACTTGTAATTACAGCAGTTCTCATCAGAGTGTGCGTTTGAAATCACGAGTAAAATGCCTGACCTGAAACGGAGGCTGTGCTAAGTGGGGTCAGAAGCAGCCTGACTGATGCCTATGGTGATAGATTGGTATAAACCAGTACAAGACGAGAAGAATCTTGACTTGTGGGGTTTTTTTGGTTTGGGGGTTTTTTGGGGGTTTTTTTTAAGTTTGATCTTGTTTGAGGAAGAAACTTTATTTTACTCCTGCCATGTTATTGGTTGTAGTTTATATTATATTTCTTGGGTGGAAAGTGCTTTTAGTACAAAGCTCATTAGCCACATTTGGGTCCTAGATCTAGCCTTTACTGTGGTTCGTTGTTCCACTTACTTTTATGGCAAGCAGAGCTTCTCACCTGAGTAATGAATAATAAACATGAAACTCTTATTTCAAGGAGAAGTAATGTAAGGAAAGTACTTGAATTATTTAGATTGCCTAAAACAAATACGAATGTCAAAGCAAATAATTTTGCTGAAGATTCGATTCAGAGGCATATTTAAACATTTTCCCAGGGTATGATGTATTTTTTTTCTTAGTAAACATTACTCATAGTTATTTTGATTTGATACGTTTCTTACCTGTAATTCTCTGCTATTAGTGTTGAGAATGCTGTGTGCTGCCAGAACTTGGCTTAGCATACTGCACTGCTGCAGCACTGCTTGAAAGCATAATCATGATGCAGGGAGAGAAGAACGAAGAGAGATTTGTACTGCAAATCAAAGGTTATAGTTAAAGCCTGAGCCGTGGTCCTCCTGGCATCGTTTGTTCAACGTATGTTTTCAGATATGGTGTCTGGTGGGTAATCTTCCCATGCATCTCCCCAGAAAGGCACTTCCAGGTTTTTAACAGCTGCAGCCTGGAGCTGGGATAGCAATAATTTCTGACATTGTACTCTTTAAATCGAGACAGGCTCTTTCTGGAAAGGTGTACGCTAATTCAGCTGCTTGTCATGGGATCAGACACAATAATCACTGTGAAAGCCTGCGGCTGCTAGTGCACACAAAGCCACACTGGGTGAAATCAGGAGGCTCTTCTGGGCTCTAAACCCCATAAATTTGACTATTAATGCACCATCACGTTCTTGTGGCTGAATTTCACTGCTCTCTGAAGCAGAAGGAGTTGCGCACCACCTGCAGAGTCCGGATTTACTGTATAACACTCCAGTCTCGCTTAGATGGGCACTGGCTCTTTGTGGGCACAAGCGTCTTCCCACGTCTCCAAGATTTTTGTTTCCAGAGGTCGTAGATTAGTTGTATCTAAAGGCTGCCTGTGGATGTCCAGCTCTTTCTGCGTGTCTGCCCTTCACTGAAGTGACAAGATAAATCAAAAGACTCTGAAGATTTTGCAGTTTATGAAATGCACATGTATCGTGATGTCCTTGTGGTAGTTTCAAGGTTTCAAAGTGAATAGACCAGGCGCTGATCCTTTATTTTCCATCTGTAAGATGCAAGCTGTTGTATTTGAAAGTAGAACAGCCATAGGCATTTTACACTGCCTGACTAATGGCTGTATACTCCATGTGAATCTTTCTGTTGATGCAAGCGTGTTCTGTCCACATTCTTCAACAAGTTGTGAAGTGCTTCTTCTGTGAAGCTTCCATCTTGTATTGATTCTAGTTTACTGTCATTCAAATGAAGCTTATTTCCTTTAAGCTGGAGAAAGGTAGAGTGTGAGTAGGCGAGAAGTGAGTTCTGTAGCCAGTCTGATGCTCTGTTCTAGAAAGAATTGTAATGGCCCCATATTCCAGCAGGATGTTGAAATATTTTAAGGGGAAAGCAGGAGGTGGTGGTCAGAATAATCTGTGATCAGAACAGACTAAGATATTGGAGAAAAGCTCAGTTAAAGCAGGTATGATATAATAATACTAGAAAGGCACTGTAGTCAGCTGATAACCGGTATTATGAAAGTGTATACTGTGAAAACCAGAATGTGAAGAATTGTTTCAGTTTAAAACAAATCATCTGGGAACTCAGCTTTCAATCAGGATCCAGATTTGAAGGGGTATGCAACCAGATTGGTTGCCATTCATGTTGAACTAATTCACTCTGCAACTGATATGAGAAGGAGGTAACTGATCTCTACTTCGTAAACTAAGATATCCCACTGTAGGAAATAATCTTTCACCTGTCCTTGTTCTCTGTGCTTCTTTAGAAGGTCTTGCTGGAAGACCAGGTAATTCTACCTGCTCTGTAGAAGCCAAAAAGGTATCATGTTTGTGCAAAATTCTTCATTCACAAATCCTCAGGTGTTGGATTTAGTCTGTCAAGGACCATTAGCTAACAAGATTTGTGTTGGTGCCTAGAGCTCTTACGAAAGCCTTAAGAAACAGTTCAGTCATTCAGCAGAATTTTTCACATTCATTCTGGGACTGTGACATTCAGATGTACTGACTCGCTGTCTCAGATGCTGTTTTCGGGTAGTATGAGAATTATCACCTCCAAAACTTTCAGTTTCTTCAGTTGGCTAATTCAATATTAAAAAATGCTTGACCAAAGTTACTTGCTTCTCTGCTCATTTGTATTTTGCCCTTTTGTCCTCTGGGTTCACTTGAGTGACCAGAAGGTCTGTGACTCAGGTGTCCGGCATATGAATTAAAAATAGTTTCAAAGTTTATGAAATAAGAGGCGTATCTTCTTAGCACAGGGCAGATGAAACTGTGCATTCCTTTTTCAGCCCCACCTAAGTGACTGTACATAGGTCAGGACACTTGCCAGCATTGCACGTCACAGTGTTCGTGAACCTTATAGGGCAATACAGGTAAGGAGACTGCATTTGTTGTGCAGCTTTCCTTAGTTGTCCCTGTTGCACAAATAGAAACTAGGCTTGTCATTCACACCAGTAATTTGAATTCTCCCAGAAGCAAAAGGGGAAGAGCATTGAAACTGTTACTGAAGTTATGCTATGGAAATTTTTTTCTTTTTAATATAGCGGAATACCTGTTTCTTAAGGATAAAAATGATAGAGAAAAATTGCAGTGGGAAAGTACTGGGTACTATATGTAGGGCTAGTTAGCCCTTTTGGCCCTGATGTTTGAGCCGTTCCCCGCCACAGGTCCAGTGCAAAAACTCAGCAGAACTACCCCCCAAATGAGCAAAAAGAAAGATCCCACTTGTAGTACTCTTTGGGTATCATGCACCTGCTTGTCCCTGCTGTCTAGCATCTGTCGTAGCAAGATGTCTGCTGTTTCACTCAGAATATACATTAAAGATATAAAAAATCTGCATGGTCAGAATGAAGTTTCAGGTCTCAAGTCAGTAAAAAAGGACAAAATACAATGATTTAGAGCTTGAGAGAATAAACCTTTGGTTTATTATTGGCTTTGAAAGAGCATACTGAAAATAATCTCTTGCAGTATATTTCATGAATATCCACTATCTGAGCTATCTGGGACTTGAAAATCAGTGCGCTAATTTTAGTAACAGCAAGTGGTTAAGGAAAGAGAACTCAGTGGTATATTGATGCTTGTAAACCAGGTTTGAAGGGCATGTGGAGCATTCACTTGACACTAAACAGAAAGAAAAACCATACAGCAGTGAAACCGCAGATGCGTGTTCTCAGCAGAGGCATGGCAGTGCTGGTTATTAATCCGTGGTTTTGTTTAGCAGCCAAAGTGATGTAGACTTACTCTGGTGAGCATGAAAGAGCTTGTTTTGAAAAATCTTATTTTGCTCAGATAAAAGCTGCTAGAATTATTTTAACAAAAGCTTTTCCAAATGTCAGCTTCACCCAATGCTTTTCTTCTGAATTTTACTTCTGGAACAATTTCTCATCTGTAGTTTCTAAGCTGCAGTACCTTAGCAGAATCTGTAGGAGGCTGGTGTTAGGAGTACCATTTTGCATGGTCTGTGTCACGCAGGCATCAAGGCAGAATGGCAGTGGAGAAGCTGCTGTACTTATGCGTGTCACCTGCAGTGCTGGCTGTGACTACTGATGAACACTGTGCTCTTATCAGAAAACATGAAAAAGCTTAGCCCATCTGTCACTGCTGATTAATCTGTTCACTTTTAAAGTTGCTGGTGGAGAACTGTTTCTGAAGCATATAGCAAAGATCAGACAATAAATAATACTTGGTTCTTAGCATTTTTGTTTTTAAAGATCATCAGTAAACTGACTCAAAAATAAGTGTCACTGTGTGTCTACGGTAAATAAAATAACTTTCAAATAAACATGAACGACTTGTATTCAGTGATGCCCATTGAAAATAAAATTTGGTACAGAGGTAATTTGTGTCTCATTGCTATAGTAACATGATTTTTTTGTATCAGTTTTGCATAGGTTGTGGGTTTGCTCTCTCTCTTTAGAATCAAACAAGTAGTGTGCAAACTACCTGGAGGTGTAAGTTAGATTCTTTGTAGACTGATTAGCTACCAGATCTGTGGTCCAGTGTGACTTCCTGAGTATAGAGCCAAGCTTCTGGAGAAAAGTACTGTGAATGTAACTTAGGAGTTTTCTGGACTCATTCATGCTTGTTTGTTTCATGGATAGTATTTATGATAACTTAGTAACAGAGTGATGTGTGAAAGTGGTTGTGTCCTGGTGAATAACTGTAATCCAGCACACATTGCTCGGGCAGGACAAATGGAGATGGAAAAATAAGCTTTTTGCTTCCTTGGGGAAGGAGCAGGATAGGAGCAGTTGCTGGCTGACAGCTGTGGTCATTTTATGTCTCTGATGAAATTCTTTCAAGACTAAGCAATATGAAGTTGGACATGTGCACAGGAGAGCCCAGCATCTTGCCAATGAACAAGCCTATGTTGATTGGTCTTTAGATCTTTCAATTCCTGTGCATTAAGCTCCTGGACTAGTACCATTATCTGATGCTCATAGTTTCTTGTGGAGAACTCCAGACATACACCAGTCCTTATGCACAAAGGACTGACTCTGTGCTTGGACAGCAATTCAGTAATTTAGCAAAATAAGGTACAAGAGAATTCTGTACTGTAGTTAAGAAGTGATTAAATACAAAAAGTCATCTGTACCTGGAGGAAGAAGATGGAAAACTAATATATGTATGCCGACTCTGTGTGCATACAAGTTACCTGCTTTTAGGATATTACCAATGAAATACGCATGAGGGTATGAAAGCAGGTAGATCAGCTTTATCATACCTGGGTATTGGTCACATTGGCACTGTGCTAACTTTCATAGTGTGCTTCGTTACTTGCACTGATTTTAGACGAGAACTATGCCTTAATTCCCAGACTGGCACAGCACAGCTCTCTCCTGTCTATGTTAGTTTTCATCATCTGTTCATCATCACGGCATAAGGAAAAAGTAAAAGCACCAGGGGCAGCGAGATGAGTGAGATGCAGCATTCTGCACCAGCTGAAGCAGGGACAGGCAAGTCCATCAGGGAGAGGCAAGGTGGGGTTTGTGGAGTAAAATGCTCTGGCTGCACCAGCTACTCAAGGAAAGGAAAAATCCTCACTGTGAGATACCCTCCCTGTAGTGAGTGAGAGCTAAGCCAGGCACAATAGTAGAGCTGGGCTAAAATCATGCTGAAGTTGATGATTGAGGAGGAGACCTACCAGCCACATCGTCAGCTGGTGTAAACTGGCATTCTCCCTTGGCTTCTGTGACACCATGCTGACTTACAGCTGGGAGTCTGACCCATAGTGGCCTATCACGCAAAACGTGAAGACTGAAAAGACTGTAATGTTCTTTGCTGTTGGAATCAATGTTTTGAGGGTATTTAATACAGAGAAACCATGGGATAACTATTAATGTCCCTTGGTTGAAATAATGAGATTGTTCTTAGATATTTTACTGAGATGTCTTAATGGAAAAGATTTACTGTGTATAGAAGCTGTGTGCCAATAATTGCAATTTTTTTTCCTTCAAATTTATTGCTTTTATCAGGGATGAGGTTGGTTGTGGATGCATTTCAAAACCTAGTTATGGGCCTATGATTGAAAAGAAGTCTTGCCACAAAAAATGCATATGCAGAAGAGAATGTTCTCATCTCGTGTTTAGCATCTAACTAGCAATATTTCTGTATTTATTTTATTTATTCAGCCAAATCTGCAATGTGCTTTGCATTTTTCCATCATTTGTTGCTTGAATGCTGCATGAAAGCACTCCCTGAAGTATAAATAATGTCTAGCAGAGCATACTGCAAAGTGAAATTCAATATGGGATTAAAAAATGTTTACTCATTTCTGTTAACCTTGGAGTTCTTCTAATTGGGAAAGATGAGCGATGAAATCGTTCTCTTGGATCAGAGCTTTGATTCTCATCTTGAGGTAATATCCTGGAGAGATAGAAACACAGATTGCCTAGAAATGAATTGTGTTGATGGGGAAGAGGCAAAAAGAACAGGAACTGGGATGAGGACCAGACAAGGAAAGAGGATGATGAAAATCTGCTTCCAAGTTCCACTTTTTTAGTTTTTAGCATTCTTCCTAACGGTTTTGAGCTCTTCTAGTCAGCAATGCAAACACTGCTGGGTTTTTGCCAACCACTTTGTATGTGTAGGTTGTATCATGATTTTTTGAAGTTTTGCTTCCTTTAAATGTTACTATTCCTTTAAGGTGGACATTATTTGTACATATAAGTGTATGATATATTATTGTATTTATTCTATACGTTGTATAAAAATGCAATGTGGTTTGCTCTAGAATAATAACTTAATGAGTTTGAGACAGTACTTACCAACTGGTCACTAAGGTTTTTTGCAGAGATAGGCAATTCCCAGATGAGGAAATTTTGTGGATGAGATTCGATGAAAGAAGGTTTTAAAAAATAAACAGAGAAATGTTTCGTTTTTGGCTGGCTAAGAAATAAGGCTTTCAGCTTGTGTTTCTGCATCTAATATGGTTGTGGGGTGTTTTGTTTCTTTGTTTGTTTTAAGTTCCAACAGTGTTTTTTACGAAGATTTTCCTTCTCTTGCATTTTGAATGAACTACAGGATCAAGCCTGTACTACCTTGGCTTTTCTGGAACTTTGTTGCTTAGGTATAAGGGATCTAAAATTCTGTAGGGAGTCCAGTTAGCTTCAGAAGTTTCTAATTTAGGGGCTCAAGCTCCTCCAGTTATGGAACTGGCAAAATGGAGAGGTACTTTTTTATTCCTCTCCCCTGAACTGACCAGATGGGAATGTAGTTGGTCACAATTGGGGCGTCTTTGAGAACATTAATATAGTTTGTATGCTTTCCGTTCTATCTGTGTGAAGCAAGGGAAATAGTAGAAATAAATACTCTGGCTTATGGAGATTTGTAAAGATCAGTGTGTTCTGCTTGTCGTTTTCACCCACTTGCCATTTTGCTCAGGAGTAGCACGAGATTGAATTTTCATGCCTGAGTGATTATGGTGTAGCAACAGTGCATCTTCTGTCTTTATGGTCAAACTGGAAAAAAAAAGGTAACAATGCAAAAGGAAGAAAAGAAAAGAAAAAGGAGGGTGGGAATCTCTCTCTCTCCTACATATACACATAGATGTAATTCAGATAGAGGAGGAAAGGAGAGAGAGGCAATGAAAATAATTCCAGCTTCTAAAAAAGCACATTAAAACCCATAAAAAAGAATTTTCTGGATGAAAATCAAGAGGTGTGTTCATGCCAAAATTTCACAGAAATTGAGTATGATAGGTATATACCTGTGCACCATGTTTGACTTTAATAGACTTTTTAAGGTTTATTCATCTAAGTCAGGGAGCAAACCAAGTGTATTTCATGGGCCACAAATAAAACTTGTGAATGTAGTTGTTACAGTTTTTCAGGGATGGCTTCCCTGCTTGGATGAGCTCACGGAGTACAGGAAGCAGCACAGTTCAGAAGAACCCATGGACTGGATTACAAACCATGATTTCTTCCAAACATGAGTGCCTCACGTGGCTCTCTGCTGTGGGCTCTCCTGGCAAGTGTTCCGCTGTTGCAGTTAGCAAGGACACGCTGTTACAAAAGTCATGTCAACTTTCCTGTTAATCTGGGACTTGTGTAAACTGAAACTGGAAACTGGGTGGAACTGACCCAGTTTCAGTAATAAATTGATATTCTGGCCTGATTTGTGAAAGAATTCTCAAAGGTTTCATGCTGCTTTGGTCTCAGATGTCATAAGCTACAGGTTTATCTGGAGCCCAAAGCTGGTTTGTGCCTGGCGGTCGGCATGGAGCTCCTGGAAGGCCAGCCTGGACACAGCAAAAGCAAAACGTGAACAGACTCTTCTGTAATAAATATCCTTGTCTCTTGCTTTTGAATCTGTCCCTTTCAATTGCCTTTTGATCGCATCAGCTCTTTTAAGCCTGTGTGAGTCACGGAGTATATCTGGAAGGGACTTGGAGGACCAAATGCCTTGGTATTTGCCACTGACCTAAAATCCCCTTTAAACAGAAAAATTGAAATACTTTCTGAAATGGAAATGTTACTTAAGAGAAGATCTCTTGTTTTGTTGGTATTTATTTCACCACCTTCTGAGATGGTTGCTAAGTACTGCAGGAAATGGTGCGTTTATAAGATGAATGGTTCTGTTCCCTCTAATACCTGCAGAAGAGGTAATTAAGTTGGCACGCTAGTTTCTGCTTAGTGTGTGGGCTGCTTCTCTCTGTGTTCCGGCATCTTAGATGTAAACTGGAGGGAAAACAGCTAACTCTTCAGGATTAATGTTATGCAGATTGTCAACTATGATAAAAATAACTATTTCCTATTGTATTCTAGAACAATCCACAGCAAAAACCATGTTTCCTTACTCCGTTGCATGTATAGGGAGAGATTCTGTTTTTAATGTGTAGATGGGGGAGTATCAGCAGAGAAGTCAAGAAAGGCAAGCATGATTATGAGTTTTCAGTTCTTAACAGTGGTGCTAAGGCAGTGTGTAAGAACTTTACCCTCCTTAAGGAGAAGAGCAAATGTTATGTGATTTCTGTGGCGTTCTAGATTAATAAATCATCCTTTTTATCATGTAATTTTTTTTCTAGTTAGTCACCAACTAGAGAATTTACGAGAGCAAATAAGAGAAAAGGCAAGGGTGATGATTAACCAGATTCGTAATTATTGTAAGCTCTGGTGTGCATTCTGCTTCCCGTTAGAAAGATAACTGTCTTTCATGGAGTTGTAAAACCGCATCTTTCTTTCAGAACACAACAGTAGAAAGCATGCTTTTGTTTTATGGCACCCGGGGAACATTGTGTGCATTGCTGTCTTGGTTTTTCATGTATGCATTGAGTGAATGTATTTAGAAGGTGGGCCTGTTTTGGATGTTGAGTCCACTGCACGTACTATCCTCACTGCTGACCCAGTAAAGCCAGCCAATATTGGTTGATGTTATTGGTGGAGGATAGTGTAGTTTGATGGGGAGTTGCTAGTTACTCCAATTTTAGCAAGGCTGGGTGAGTAATATTAATGCTGCATGCTTACCAGTTATTTTCTGCAAAGGTTGTGAACTGGATCCTTGGTTAGGAGTTTCTTAGAGGCGTTTTTGTCTATACTTTTTTTGAGAATATGCTGAGAGTTTTCTTAAGGTGCTTCTTTCGGCTGAGAAAAGCGACAGTTTTGTTCAGTCTTAGAAACATTAATGATTAGGGATTTGGCTGGTAATTTTGCTAGATCTATTTTTTTTTCCTTAGAAACATTAGTTTTTTCCTTTGTGGTAGGAGCCTATTCACTTCAGCAGCAATTTTCAGAAGCACGTAAAGACAGATCCTGGGACAGATCCTTTTCTGTTCTGGGGTAAGTACCTACCTCCAGATGTTACTTGTACGTTCATAATATTACTGTGATCAACCTCTTGTTCTCCTTGAGGCTTTACAAAGCTCTAATCATGTCAACTAAGTCACACTTTGCATTATGGTTAAGTGGATAATAATTTGTGGTTTTATTTACTCGTAACAAGTACACAAATAATGCAAGCCATCATTACCAGTCAAGTACAATGGTGAGAGGTACAGTTCAAAGAATGCAAGCAAAAATTATTTCACGGCTATGGGGAAAAATGTGAGAACAAAATCTAGAGGGGGGGGAAAACCCCAGTAAACCCCTCCCTCCCTGATATACTAAACTTAATGTATGATTTGGCCCTTATTTTCCTCCAGTGCTGGAATCAGTGGTGAATTACACCATGGAGGGTTTCAAGCTGTGTTGGTTTGATAAGTTAACTTTTGAGCACTGGTCCAAGTGTATCTTGTCAATGGCTTTAAAGTGTTAATTCCCCTCCATAACATATTATCTAATTAGTATCATCAAGGGCTTAGTCAAATAAAGAGAAACAGAGAAAATGAGTGGACACCAGGTATAAAAAAGAGCTTTGTGCATATGAGAGCCTTGTGATTGATTTGATGCATTGCTACATAGCGGCAGTAAACAGATCTTGGGTTTACTAATTTGGAGTCAACAGCAAACAAGTGTATGAGGATTGATGTGACTCAGATAAAAATGGGAACTGGCAGGATGCCCATTTTTAAGAAGCCTTGCTACATATGGTGTAGCTTTTCAGAAATACAGACAGATCCCCATTTTGCTTTGCTATTTCTACTGAATTACCACCAACCTGTGAAGCAGAGCCTTCAAAATGTACGCCGGAGGCCCAGCAAAGCAGCAGTAATGCTTTCACAGATGAGTCAGCAGCACCTGGAGATCAGGACCGTCCCCAGGAGCCAATATGATCTTTAACAAAGTCTGCCACATCTGTTGCTTAGGGACCAGTTGTTCAGCCCAAATGCCAACCTGGATGGCAGATAAAATGAGGTCAGAACTTCACAGTGAGTGCTGCTGAGTTCTCCACAGCGTGTTAGGGTCCTGGGTCTACGTTTTTCAAACCTTGAACAAAATAAGCTCGATTCAAACACAGATTCTTCCCTTTTCCTTTAGCTTTCTCCCTACTTGCTGTGTAGCCTTCACTGCTCCATACCTGCTTCAGTTCGTTATCTTTTTAAGGTAGCGTTCAGTGCTACTGGGCAGGCCAGAATTGGAGGAGACAGAGAGGGGACATGGACAAAGAAACTCGGACTCCAATTTCTGTTCAGTATTTCTTGGGAATTTTAAGCTTACCAGATTCAGTTGTCCCACAGGGACAAACTGAAGTGTAAATTTATGTATGTGGTGTTAATGTTTTATGACGGGGGGGTAAGGCCTGTCTGTTTTATATGGGTCAAAGCCAAATGATTATTTTTAGTTTTTAATGTTTTGCTTTTGTAACATTTTACTTTTTAATACTTTTAATAGTGGCCACGTGCATTAGTGTGTCACCTGCCAAAGGTGTTGGGAAAGCTTTCAGCTGGAAAAAAGTTCCTGGCCCCTGATTTATGGCCTTCATGGTGTTAAAAATGCTCTAGCTCTCCTGTCAGTCACTTGGACTTCAGTTTTACCTTCTGAGCTTGCATAGCAACACCTGTTTGCTCAAGGTGGGACAGTAATGAGCTGATATGCCTGCAGGTAGGGCCTGGCTGCCTGCCTGCTCTCCAGGGGAAGGGTTTCATTTAATTATAACATAGGTCAGGCATTGCAGGCAAAACCTGCCATTGGTAGAAAGCTGCAGGACAAAAAATTTGTGACTGAAATAAGCCTGTACTTGTGTGCTGGGTAAAACGTGCTCCTTGAGCTTCGGGGGAGTTTGCGTTTGTATATTAACGGCTCAGTTTACCGAGGTCTGTCGCTGTAAATTTTGGAGCCTTTTGTATTTTTGTGTTGCCCTTCTTCCCTCCTAACCCAGCCTGAAAATCCCATGGCCACAACTGCAGCGTGTGGGTCCCTGCGTGCTGGAGGGACAGCTGGCTGTATGGAGATTATCAGGGGAAGGTTTAGCAGGAACAGGGGACTCGCTATGCCACATCAGCGCATTGTTGTCTGGAGAGCAGCATCCTGCCTGCTGCAGGGACAAGTGCAGGTGCTTCCTCAGATCCCTTTTCGCCTTGCAAACATGCTCCCAAGGCACAAGCCTGCAGTACCTTGGTCCCTTGTGCAGCGGTGTTTTAGCTGCCCCTGCGGACAATCACTTTATTCCCTGACACTGTAAAATCTGGCTTGGGCAGCTGAATAGTCTTTAGTGGCACAAGTGTAGGTAGTGCTGAAGAGATTGAAGGCCAACTTTCAGAAATGTTTTAGGCTTTACTTGAGGTCTGCTGTAGTACCAAAAGTTTTGTGTAAATACAGCTATGTTGATATAAAGGGGTTTGCTGAAATATAGTAGTAAAAGCCCTTCTGTATCAATATAATAAGCAACTCAGGACTAGAGCTATGTTCTTGCTTTTAGTAAAATGGTATAGTTAAAAGCCATAAATATTTTAAGTGTATTTATGACCTTGGGAGCAATGTGCCAGGCTTTTTCAACAGTCTCATGTGTTTTTGGAAACCCCAGCTTCATTTCAGAAGTGTTGACTTCCATCACTTCTCCCTAAAATTAGCAGTATTCATGGCTGGACTTTTTGCCCATTTGTTCCCTGGCGTGTTAGTAAATGGCTGGTTGAATTTTCCACTTAACGCCTAGCTGGAGCTAGGGCTGCAGTGAGTCAGTGGGAGTGGACTGAGCTTCTCCCACAGAAATTGTCCTCACATAAATTACTATTTGACTAAAAACTTGTGAAACAACAGCATCAAAACAAAGGCAACATTTTGGAATGTTGAATGAGGGGACGGAGTGGGAGGAAAAGAGAACATGGATTCCATTGGAAAGGAATTTGGAAATGCAAGAAAAAAAAGAGAAAACATTTGTGTTAACATTATCAGCAGTTTTAAAAATGAGCAGGCAAATGCTACGTATCGAGACTATGAATGTGGAATTGACCTTTTAATTTCACTTACGAATAAGCAAGGGCTAGAAGCTTATGCCCCTGAGTGAAAACGGACATCCTCGGTCTATCTAGTATGTAGCCCTGCTGCTGTTGTGCACGTTTATGTTGCAGCAGGGTATTAAGGTGCTAATCAGAGGCAAGGCATCCTTATTTACATCACAGCCCTCCCCCTCCAGTCCATAGCCAAGACAGCCATTAATCTTGCAGTAATACCCAGTATGCTGATAAACGGGCGAGGAACCACGTCCATAGGAGGTATCAAAATCCTTAATATTGAGAAGTAACATAAAACAAAGCAACAGGAATTGGCTGTTTAAAGAACCTTTTCACAAAGCTTTCGTTTGTTCCCAGTGTGCTGGAGCATACATCTTTCTGCATCCCCTCCTTGCCTGTTGTTAAATACGGAGTGACCGCTCGTGTGTGTTACTTTTTTCAAGTGAACAGTCGTGCACATGAATAAAGAGAAGTGCCCTCCTTTTCATGTGATAGTAATCTGAGACTTTTCCGTTACATGAGGCTCTTCACAAAAGATTGTAATTCCACCAGCTTTGCTCAGGAAGGTACCACTGCCGTCTGTGGGAGCGGAGGGCTGGGGACCCGCTGCCACCTTGCTGCCCGGGGCTCGGGCGCGACGCGGGCTGCACCCAGCGGAAGAACTTGGTGCAGCGTTGCACGAGCCGTCCTGCTCTTCCCCTGCTCCGCCGCCCCTTCGCCCTTGGTACAGCCTTCGTTTCCTCCACGGTGCTGTATGGTAATCGAGTGACATCAGCCCGCACCCGGGCGGCTGCTGGTTATATTACAAACCAGCAGAAAGGTCTGAGGTGTGCGCGGCTCCTGGAAGCGCTGGCAAGGACGGCAGCGCGTGGCTCCATGCTGCTTTTGCTTTGGGCTGAATCGCAAGCTTGCTTCTATTTGATTTCGTTTCGCCAGAGCCAGGCCAGCATTAGAAACCAGATTTGAGTACTTGGAGAGTTGCCTGTAGCGGAGCGGGGAAAAAACCCACCAAAAAAACTCGCATGGTGCTTAAAGTTTGAATCTGTTACAGACAACTTACCGCCATCCTGCGCTGCTGGATTTTGAACTGAAGCTGTTACTTGCTGAGGGCTCAGTGAGAGCATTTTCTCTAGGGACTGAAGCCACACTACTGAGGAAGCTGGGATTTGCTTGGATGTATGGTAGAGAAACCTGTGGTTGCTTTATGCTGCCGTTCATTGTATTCCTGTGTTACCTGTAAATGGAATTACAAAAATCAACCGGTATGCCCGGGCCGTTGTCTCCAGGATATGCAGCTCAGGTGCAGTATAACTATAATCAGTTAGAAGGAAGATTCAAGCAGTTACAAGGTAAGTCTGTGCTGTTTTTTTCTTTTGTAGGTGTTGCTATGATATCATCCCCGTAAACGTGTTAGTCTGGGCTTGTTCTCATTGCATCAAGGTGTTAATGAGAGAGGCCAAAAGTGGGGCTATAGTAAAAGGCTTTGTGTTCTTTTAAGAGATACTGTGTGGCTTTTATCTTTCTGAAGGTGTCCTCAGTCTTGCACAGCATTAAGATGCATGACCAATTTCTGAGCCACTCAGCATTACAGATGAGGACTAACCCAGAGCAAATCGCTTAGAAAGTAAGGGGGAGAGTGAAGAAGCGATCTTTCTGTTTATTTTATCCTTAAATAAAATACAGTCGTAACTCTGGAAATTAATCATAAAATCCTAGACTTGTTTGGGTGCACTTTGCAGTGCAAGAGCGCTTTCTTAACGCCCTGTGTACCTCCTGTAGAGGCGAGCGGCTTAACTTCTTCAAATGAAGAGCGGTTGCATAATTTCCAAACTAATTCTTTTGCTCATGTCATAGAAGATCTTGAGAAAACATTCATGTACTTTAACATAACCAATTGTCTTCATTTTGAATTACTCTACTTTTAGACAGGGAGAATGTCCCCTTATGTCTTCCCATTAAATTCTCTATCTGTGTGAGAACAGAGGTGTTTATTATGGGGAATGGTCGTGTGCTCACTAAAGTGTAGGCCTGTGACCTGTGCTGGAAACCCAGATTATTGGCCGTGCGGTCGAGGAGCATTGTGCCCAACATCTCTCTGCCTCAGACAGGGTGGAACAGGCTCTGCTGTTTCTCTGTGTAAGGCATGCCTCAGGGATGAATGAACTCGAGCACTGCAGTTTCAAAATAGAAAAGAATTCTTTAACCAAAACCAAACCTCCTCCTTCTCTACATCCATGTAACTCTGTAAATAATCCCAGAGCAGCCCGAGTAAAGTGAAGTTCAGCCCTCTGTGCATGTTTCTTGTTTTAGTTTGGTCTGTGCCACAAGTGTGGTCCTTCGGTTCCTGTCAGAGAGGGAGGAAGAGCCTGGTTAGTGCAAAGAATGTTCCGATTTGTTGGCTTCAGGAGGGAGGGGAAAAAAAAAATCTTTCATTCATAGTACTTTGTTTATCTTGTAAACTGGCTCACAGTAATGGCTGCTGGATACAATAAGATAAAATGACAGCATCTTAAACACTGGCAACATAAACATTCCTCAGGCAAGGCATGGAAAATCCAGGCTCCGAACTTGCACACGAGGGAGTATGTTAGAGGCTTTATCTTGGACATCTGTCAGATCTTAGGCTGTGGTACTTGCTTTAAAAAGAACGAGGTGCGTTTGTGGCACCAGCAAAAAAAATACTGCCCTACGTCTCTTTGCTGGTTAAGTTAGCAGTCTAAAGAAGGCAGATTTTATCATTTTCAGGGTCACTGCTTCAGGAATCCATTATCTGCGTGTTTACATCACATTGAAAGAGGAAAGCAGACTGCAGTGTTGAAAGCACAGAAAGTGAGTTTTCTCTTCAGTGGAATGCACTGTGTTGGCTTGGAGGGGGGAAAATTGCAATGCTCCACCTAAATGTGCTGCAATTTCCTCGAACAAAAGAGGTAGAATGCAGTGAATATTTCTGCAAGTGTAAGGAGGGACTTTGCAGTAGACTATCCCATAGCTTTTTACTCGCACTGCAGAGAAGGTAGGCTTGAAAAATAGTGCCGCCAATGATCTTGTTCAGGGTGGAGCTTAGATACAGGAAATGTTTTAAATTATGCACTGGATACTCCATAAAATGCTAAATAACCATACAAAATATTGTGTGCTGTGAAGGGAGTGGCTTAACTCTGGTGACACAGAAGGGGTCTTTCACTGGATTAATGGCTCTTTGTTTAAGAATATCTAAAATCCATTGATTTGTAGTTGTAAAATTTTGAGGTGGCTTTTGTCCTCTTGCTAGACAGCGCTGACGAAAACATTGGGTGTTCTGTGGCAGTGGGCATTGCTCAGTGCATCCACACTCAGACCCAGCAAGGATGAGCTGAATATTGTAGTATTTTAAATTACAAATTTGTCACCAGTTTTTCACTGTGGAGATGTACAAACAAATAAGAGCACATGAGTTTCAAACATTCTTCGATCTGTGGTTAAAAGTACTGTTGAAGCTTTCCTGCCTCTTTGTTATTGTGTTTTCTTCCTTTAAAGGTGCATTTCGCCCCTCTTGCTGCTGGTAGGACAGCTCACTAGAGCAGTACCAGTATGAGCACAATACAGGGTTACCGTAGCCTCTGTTCATGTTTTTCATATACTGAATTTGCCCCTTATTTGTCACAGTTCCCAGAGTTTTCATGGGAATCCACAGCTTTGCACTGGATTATAGCCAGGTGCTGTGCAGATCTAGTGAAGGTTGGGAGATTTCCTCAAAAAAAGCACTTAGGAGCACATTGCTTTGACTGAAATAACACAGGGCAAGTACTCAGGCCCTGCATAAAGCAGAAGTATGAATCAGCAATAAGTAGATGATAACTCTGTGATCCCTTTCCTAAGGTGTAGAGGATATGTTAGATTGGGCGCTGGAAGCTTCACATGAGAAGAAAAGAGGAGCCAGCAGACAACCTAATTCTGCCCCAAAATGCTAGGGACAAAACAGGTTCAGATATAAGTGATCACCTAGGCGCTCCTACATTCCACCTCTTTTAAATGTCTTGAAGTGATGATTGTAAGGGAACTCTGTTGTTCAACTTAATGATGCTTGCGAAGTGTTTAAATCAGATTTTCCAGCCCTGTCCCACTGGGGCATGAAGCCTGTACAAGTTGTGGGACTACACTGAAGGGACCAGACTGTGGCTCCATCTGCACCTGGGAAGTCACCTTGCAGGAGATCCCAGCTCCCATTTGCCTTGATGGGTTGGATGTGTCAGAAGACACTGCTGTGAGTGAATCAAGGCTGTCTTTGTGTCAAAAGAAACCCTGAAATCTTGTGCATGGTAGTTGAGAAGTTTGGCATACTCAGTCCTTGTGTTCATAAGAATGTCAGAGCAGATGTGGGGAGAAAAATGCTTTAGCTAGTTGTTTCCTTTATTAAGTTTCAGTAAGTTCTTATTATGGTTAGTTCACCCAGTCCTGGAATGATAAGTGAGAGATAGTATCAGTGGTTGCTATCATCTTAAACCCTAGGTGTGGAGTTATGGTTCTCATGGCCACTTGTTCAGTAGAAAGGGATCATGTTGCAGGGCTGGAGTAGCTCTCTGCAAGTAAAGACAGGACCCCAAAACTTGTTTGTGGAGAATGTGTTGCTGTGTAGCTTATGCAGGGTACGCCAGTGCAGAAAATTTGTCCTGCTCAGTTGAGGAATTAAATGAAAAGCAAACCAGATATGTCACAGCTGTAAACCAAGGCTGTCACCTGTGCTGCATTAACATGGCAGGATCCTGAGGACTGGCTTGGTGCGGTTATAGGAGTTGACAGGAAGAGGTTAATGCGAGTCAGGAATTTGGAAGTAGATCCCTGCAGCTGTATCACGTTCCACAGCGAAGGCAGCGAGTGTGGGTGCCACAGGGAAGCTGCCACCAGCCCAGAGAAGCATCTGTCATGACTGGCCATGGTCTCCTTCCCACCTGGTTAACAGGACAGCGTGGTATTTATTAACGTCTCTGGTATTTAGTAGCTTGGTGACTTTATCAGCTCCCGCAGTGTGATTGGAAAGTTGGGTCTTGGCTCTAAGGCTGTCCCCTAGGTGTGAATTTTCCAGTGGTAATTACAAATGTAAAATCCTGGGGGGTGGGGGTGAGCTAGATTTGTGCTCCTGATAAGTCCCCAGAGGAAACCAGCTTTCAGAGGAGCTCTGTGATGTACCCTGCTTTGTGGTACGTTTTGGTTTTGTTTATTTTTTTGATATTGCATTTCAGATTGGAAACCGTTAGTTTTAATGGGAGCCTGATGTGTTTTGGTGAGCAGGTTTCCTGGGTGGAAGTGCTTTTATTTTATTACTACTTTTGAGCCATGTTAGAAATAGTATGGTTTGAAAAAATTGACCCCTAATGGAGTGACCACTGGAATAAGCCTGTAGGAAAGGTGAGCTCTCTCTCCTCAGAGGCGTTTAAGCTGGTTTTAGATCAATTCTAAATTGTTTCATGGGGATGAAAGACTGACCGTGGCTACCCAGCACTACCTACCTGCACAAGGAAACAAAATGCTATCTTGGGTGTCTGGGGCAACAAACTTTGCTCAGATAACCGCGCCCTTCAGCACGGGAGCTCCTTGGCTATGTAATCCTTTGATCTGCAATGACCCGAGTGGGTTTGGTCTGGATTTCAGTTTGGCATAAAGAGACACACACAGTTTATTTTTTTAAGTGGTCAATTATAATCAGCTTCGATAATACGGGGATCTGTATGCATAGATTGGTTCCAATCCAGGCTGCAGAATAGCAGGAAAATTTCCCTGTTTTTCTATTCTGAAGCAGGACTTCCCCATGGCTTTTCCTTCAAGAAAGTTTTATCCCCAAATACCTGCCTATGTCCTAGGATAAGCAGGGAGCTCTCAATGCAAATGGACAAGTTTGTGGGAGTTTCTGAAGTACTGTCCTGCATTAGGCCAGTGAGATCTGCTGCTACACCCAGGATCCTCTGAAGTTATGTGGGTGCCGTTTGAAAAGACAGTTTCAACAGTTGTCTTCCTTGTTGCAAGATTTACTTTTTAAAGGATTTCAGTCTCTTGCGAGCAGTGACCTGCATAGCTACAGGCGGTGATTAGTGAACTGAAGGACATCCTACTTTGTCTACCAAATTGGTCACTGGCATTTCTTGTTATGGTAATTTCTGTTAAAGGTGAAATGGGGGAAGGCTGAATTTCATTCCAGATGAAATATGTCTGGCTTACATGGATTTTTTTTTTTCCCCATCCTCTCAGATCCACTGAAGTTGCAAATATATTCATATTCCTGTGGCAAATTTTGCCTGATTTTTCTGCTGTCTACAACCATTCCAAAGCCTGCATGTGTCACAGCACACTTCAGTCGTCTGCTTTTGGTGAACACATGAGCACAAGCTAAAAGGTTGGAAGCCCTGGCAGATTTGCAAAGAGTTTTTAAGTGATCTCAAACAAAGTGTTTTAAACGTGCAGTTCTGTGACAGCTTGGTCCTTGTTCTCTCCGGTGTAAAGATTCCTGCAAACGTATCTGAATGCTAGGCTCAGTGTTTAGGGCACTTCAGCCATCTGAAACAGAGTTGGTAGCTGAATACTGGTGAAAGTTTTCTCTGTCTAGATATATATTTCAAAGGTGTTTTTTTAAAAACGCGATCTTGCCACCTAATTGAGTCTATAATTTTGGGATTTAACTTGGAGGAAATGTCTGGGTAAATGTTGTAACTAATATGTCTAGGTTCTTCATTGAAATGGACATTTGTGGCAAATCGCTTGCTAGAACTTGTATTTGTCTACTCAAAAACAACTGGTCAAATTGGAACTCTTTGCACATCCCCTTTTAGCACAGAACAGATGCAGAGAATCAGAGAGAGACAAGGCTACCTAGAGCTGCCGTATCGTCTCTGTGCTTTCTAGAAGTAAAAGCCTGCAATTACATTGTAGGAATTGTGGAATGACATACAGGTGCTGTTATTTATTCCTAGTTGTAAATATTGCAGCAGGGGACAGGGAATGTGTGTTTCATAACCTTCCTTCAGACAGGGACTGATGAGGTGAGTACAGTCAGGAGTGAGAGCCATATTTTAGTGACCATGCATTTCTCTGGTAAACTTATTACAAATAAACTGTCTAACTTTGCCTCTACACTTTTAAAATTTTTATTTAGGTGATGTATAGCAAACCCATGGAAGAAGGTTTTGCAGAAGGTTCTCAGAATAGTTTTGCCTGTGAAGGCTAAACTTCAAAACCACCTAGGAACTTGAAAAAAGCATTCAAACCGTTCACTCCAATCCTGATATGAAAAAAAAACCAAAACACAAAACTAATAGGAGATTTTGAGGAAAACTTAACAGAAAGTTCTTACGAAAGACTTCCTTTCAGAATGAACATTGAGAAATAAAGTCTAATGCTATTTTGTATTTTCCCTGTTTTAAAGGGTTATTCAGGACAGTGTGGCAACTCCTTTTTTACTGCTTGATAAACTGTTACCATGGCTCAAGATTAAACGAGGACTAAGAAATTTCTCATTGTTAGAGAAATAAACCAGATTTTGATAATCCCATAGCTACTGAAGACAACAATTTGTCCGAAATTCCTGCTTTCTCTTTCAAAAAGCTTTGAAATTTCTTTTATGTCTTCAAAATTTCCAGATTTACTTTTTCTGGTTACGGATTTTGATACTTGTGAAGATACAGAAGGCAAGTCAAAAGAGCACAGGTTAAGGTATTTCTGCTTACATAGTCAGTGTGGATACAGTTGAAAAAGTAAGCGTTTAAATTGGATTTGGCTTCTCACTGAAATAACTGTAAAAATTCACAACTCTGAGCTGTTGCCTCGGGTATTTTGTAGTCTGTTCTCTCCAGTTTCTGTTTAGATTAACTGTGTGTGTAAGAAACTTAATTTTAAAACAGGAATCTCTAGGTTCTGGAGTCTGATTTTCTTTAGAAAGGGACAATTCTGGTGCACCTTTAGTCACTTTGAAATGATGAAGTACATAAAGCTTGTAAGCAGATATTTCCACATGGGACAGTAAGGTATTTTGAATACCATGCGGGTGATGTCTGCCAGGGTTAGAACAGTAAAATGATTTGTGTGATGTTCTTAACTGGTGTAAATCCCCATAGCTCTGCGAATTTGGAAATGCAGCAGTTTGTGCTAGCACAGGAACTGGCCCTTCTGTGTTTCTGCATTGGATGTCTCAAATCAGCTAAATGCCACAGACCATCCCAATGTTTCATAGGCATGTTGTAAGCACGTAGGAGTACAGGCTCCTATGCAAAATATTTTTCCTATCCAAGAGCCCTATTCAAATTGATTGTGGGTTTTGCCATTAACATCTGTGGAAAGTGGGGCAATAAAAAATGACTATGGACAGAGATGAAAGTGGTGATAAAAAGGCAGAACAATGGTAGGCTTTCATTCCCGAGTTCTTTCTCAAATCTGTTTTGTGATTTCTTCCTTTTTCCTCGTCTCTTTTGTCTTTCTGTTTTCTGTTGGGTGCATGCTTTGACTATTAAAGTGGATGAAGTGATACCTAAGCTGAGGAGAAATGGTGGAGAAAGTCAGATTACAGATCTGCAACGTGATTCACAAAATCCTGATTTTTCTATTCCCTGTGCTAAACTACCCTTATGTGATAGCCCAGCACAGGACATGGGGTTTGGTAGGTGCACCCCTTCTGCTTGGAGTCTGAATTTCATGTAAGAATTCATTCTGGGCTCCCCAGTTCAAGAAAGATGAGGAGCTACTGGAGATAGTGCAGCAGAGGGCTACAAGGATGATGAGGGGACTGGAGCATCTCTCCTACGAGGAAAGGCTGAGGGAGCTGGGCTTGTTCAGCCTGAAGAAGAGAAGGCTGCGAGGGGACCTAATATATGCTTACAAATGTCTCAAGGGTGGGTGTCAGGAGGATGGGGCCAGACTCTTTTCAGTAGTGCCCAGCGACAGGACAAGGGGCAACGGGCACAAACTGAAGCATAGGAAGTTCCGTCTGATCATAAGGAAGAACTTCTTTCCTCTGAGGGTGACGGAGCACTGGAACAGGCTGCCCAGGAAGGTTGTAGAGTCTCCTTCTCTGGAGATATTCAAGCCCCGCCTGGACAAGGTCCTGTGCAGCCTGCTGTAGGTGACCCTGCTTCGGCAGGAGGGTTGGACT
>Ga0065711_1001732_pt1 | contig 40069 bp, 18 predicted proteins | sample Hoacrofraction12_FD_59098 | JGI IMG/M metagenome (GOLD analysis project Ga0065711, IMG submission 59098) | Hoatzin crop microbial communities from Cojedes, Venezuela - Epithelial fraction 12 v2 (version 2) | ecosystem: Host-associated > Birds > Digestive system > Esophagus > Crop | place... | reverse complement strand
CCGCGGGAAAGGAGCGGCCGCCGCCGGGGGACCCCGGGGAGGCCGGGCCGCGGGCGTCCCCCCGCCTTGTCCCCGGATTTACGGTTCCTGGCTCCTTTTCTCCTGTCATACTTTTTGTTTCGCTCGCTCTGATTTCTCCGGCCTCCTCCCCTAGAACTCCAGTTCATCCGGCGGTGAGAACGGGAGAGGCCCTTTGCTCTACAGCCTCGCATCCTCTGCTAAGCGCGCTGTTTTCTCTCTCTTCCTCGCGGTTCAGCACTCTCTTGCGGTACTGCTGGGAGACTTAACCGGGCTGCTTCAAAGCTCCCTTCGTTCCCTTTGCTGCTAGATCGCAGGATGCAAACTAGTGCCATGAGTATAACACGTAGCATAAAGGGAGTGAGACAGATGGCTGTCTCTCCCTCCACATTTCTGATTCTCTGCTGAACTTACGTAACTCTGCTTCCTTTTCTTTCCTTCTTACGTTTACACCCTGGTGAAAGCGAGAAGAAGAAAGTGGAGCCCACCGGTTTCCTTCGTAAGGCTACTAGTGCCTGACTTGCGGAAAGTAGCAAGGGACGTCCAAAGTTAGTTGCTTTCACTTGTCAGTTTGATTCTGTTCACAAGTGGGAACTGCCAGTGCTTGTTCCCTAGACAGTGGGTTTTAATATGTGGCCAACTATTGTTAGTTGTCACTTCCAGCTGAACAACTTCTGCTCAATGGGGAAAAAAATCCCTTTGGACATGTTTTTTGCATCTTTGATCGTATTTTTAGTCGAAAGTACCCATGTATATCTGCCGTTCTTGGAGGCCTTGGAATATCTTGTGGTAATAAAGGCCAGAACTTTGCATGATGACAGCAAAAACAAATATATTTTTTCTCGGTGGGCCTTAGAAAGTTTCTTTAGTCATGACCTTATATCTGCTAAACACTGTAATCACCTTGGGAGATATCACTTCAGGAAGCATATCCATTAATCTTTTACACTCGGTTTGATTTCCCCCTTAAAAGTGTATAGACCACACTTAAAAGGCTTCTGTCTATTTATTTATTTATTTCACGGAGCAAAAATTGCTTAGGAAAGAGAAGCTGTGATGCACTTTTCTTTATACCCCATACAATGGGGTGAAGCCTATTTCTTTTTCCATAGAGTGACTTTAAAGATCAGCGGGCTGGTTTGGCAGAGGTTGTGTGTAATGACTAAGGTTTTAAAAGTTATGTAAATAGAGGTGTTTGTGTATGTATGAGCTATGTCAACTGCAGTGATACAACCACATATTTTTAAAACATTTCAATTAATACAGTAAATCACAGAGACACAGCATTGAAACATTTCTGCATGATGTCAGAACCTTTGAGAGAAGTACTGCTTTGAGATGTATTCAGTAGTTAACATATAGCTTATTGGCCAAACAGCAGCAAAACGCAAAGGTGTACGTTCAGTGTTTGTGCCTTATTAAGCCAATTTCTAGTCGTCTCTTCCGGTGTCTTTTTGTGTAATTTTGATTTACACCATTTTCTATTTTTTCATTGGGTAGAACAGCAAGAATGGGAACTTTAGGGGACTTGTTACCAGAGCACAGAGACTGAATTTCCTTTTATTTTATATGAGCTGTTCAGAATTTTTTAGACACACGATTCTCCTGCAGTATTTATTCGTGTATCATTACAGGCCATGACATCATATTGTGAAAACAACAAAATATGTAAAAATGCTATCATTAGTAAGGTTGTGTACTGGGCCAGTGTGATGTTTATATGAAATACATGTGTATTTATTTAGAGGTAGTTCTGCACAGAAGAGAGAGATCTGATAGACGTGTTTGTTGGAAAGCAGCCGATTTCTGCAGTGATAAACCCGGATAATTACATGTTCCCAAAGCCTTTTCAGCACAGAAGTAGGTGTTCTTATAAAACATTATTCTGTGGCAACAACAAATATTTGTGACATCATTGTGAGAGATTTCCTGCCAATTTTTAGTTTACTGTCTTTCAGAAAGTGTAGAGTTCTTTGGCACTGGTGAAACTGCTACACGTACCTATCGTATATTCAAGTATTCAGTGAAGTTTTAAATAATTCTCTTTCAATTAGTACATCAGGAATCTGAAAAATGGATTTTCTCTTAAAGAAACAAGAATCAGTACACAGACATTTCTTTCCCACTCCTGTATATTTTAAAATACTTATATCAGTTTTATGTTTACTGTTTTGTCTCCTTAAATGAAGAAGAAAGAAAACAGTATCCCAAGTTTTAAAATCGTTGCTTGGAAATTAGTTTAACCAAATATTTATTGAGCCTTGTGAACTGGAAAGAGTAATATAAAATGAGATATATTGGTAAACTAGGTTAATCAGAGTCACTCATTTATTGTGGAGAATAAATATCTATCAGTCGATGTATTTTTGAAGTCAGGCGAAACATTCCATCAAGTTAATGTGTTTAAAGGCATCATATCAGGCACAGACAGGTACTAGAAGTGATAAAAACCAGATCACCTGCAACAAAATGATTTACAGATGGGTCATTATCTTCTATAGAGAGGTTGCACAGATCATATTCTTCACAAAAAAAAGAATGTAATCCTATAGAGGTAGAAGAATTATCTGGGTCTGAATATTTAATGTTTTTTTCTGAGCGACTGGTAGGATTTGTCAAAACAAAATTTTTTAGGCTTCTTACAGGGACCATATTAAGGTAATATATAGAAAAGTACCCAGTTTGTATTTTAACTATTCTGTACATTTGTTTCACTTGTTTGATAAAGTAAAATTTGGGAAATCAGTTTCTTCTTCCCCTGTGAACTTTGTAGAGAATACCTTCAAAATATGCACAAAAATGTTATGTATAAATTAAAAAAAAAAACTCTGGAAAGTTTGATGTTAGTGATTTATTGGTTTTCAGAACCTAAGACAGGATAGGATGTCATTTAAATTTTTTTTTTTTTCTCTTTCTTGAGCTAGACAGAAGGGTGTACAGTCAATTGTTTCTCGGTTGCTGGTAGACTGACATAAGGCAACAGGAAACTCAGAAAACCTCAGAGGTGCAGTATCGATTTGATTCCTAACTGCAAATCCTTCATATCATTGCTCCAAATATCTAACTTTACACCAATATTACCCATTCTTTTTATAGTGACACCATGCTTAGTAAAAAACTTCTAAGCACTGAGGTCAGGTGTTGAGATTGGATTCTAGTTTATTTTTTATGAATCAGATAAAGATTTCTGTGCATGAGACTGTATGTGAAGATGAGAGAACAAGAACATTTCCATATCAAAGGCAATATATCTGAGGCTGCATAGTAATTAAAATGCAGTGGTTTGGACTCTGCACTAGCACTTACGCAGAGCGTTGTTGGGACCTTGTGCAGCATGCAGGCGGTTGTCTCTTGCATACTTCTAGAAATATACTTATAATTTTGTACAAACATTTATGCCAGTCCACACTTTTCTGTGGATAATTTGTATTTCATCCAAACCATTCAAAGTAGAAGTTATTTTTTGAGCAACCCCCTCATTATGGCTTTTGTGCATCAACTATTTTTATTCCGGTTGTTTGTATTTCCTCTTACCAGAATGATGGCTTGTTTATAGTCGTATTTTTTTGTGTGTTTCTCTAAGACCCCTTCCATATACCGCTGAAATTTTACTACTTGCTTGAAATATCTTGTCTTAGAAATAAAAATGCTAATATCTTTTTAAATTTATTGAAGATGGTGTGATTTCTTACATACTATACTTTATGGCAAATTAAATGCATGTGCTGGAACATAATATTTTTAATGAAACAATGTGTATTTACTAATTCCGACTAACCATTATACAACATAAGGAGAATTAATACATTACTCCCAGGACCTGCTGATGTGGGAAAATTGACATAAAATACTGCAGGGCGCTCTGTATCTGGACGCTCTTTTCTGGAATAAATGTGACTTTAATTGCCGAGTAGGTCACCCTGGTGAGGAGCTGTTCTGGAAGGGCTGCTGTTGAATTGTTTACTTCAGAAACTGTATTGGTCAGTGTCCCAGTGCGGAGGAGGCAGAGTGCTGCAAATTTTCTCATTACTCACAGATACTTGTTCTACAGAGACTCTATCCATTCATGCTCCAACACTGTTGAGGTGAAGCTTTTAGGAAGTCTTCATTTTAAACAGATGTTTGTACTGTGAAAGTATTGTATTACGACAGTCTTGCAATCTTGCTTCATTTTGTCTAATTTTAGATTACAACTGGTGTATGAATATGTGAGTACTTTGAGCTAGAATATCACACTTTCAGAGATTGTTCTGTGTGCTTTTTACATCTGTATTATTGTTGTGGATGGGCTTGTTAAAAGTTCCTGACCATTTGTGGTTAGTAAAAACCCGTGGTATTTTTGCACAAGTAGGGGGGTTAACCTCAATGTCATGGCCTGATTCCAGCTAAGATAGGATGTAGTTGCACATCTACATTCTTCTTATAGTTTTAACTGGCTCAGTTAATCCTCACTTCCTTTCCTAAACGTGGTAGTGTGCTAAGGACACTCGCAGCATTTTACCTCAGAAGTACTAAATCCAGCTATTGAAGCAATAGGTGGAACTAGATAATGAATCACATTTTGGGAGCTTTCTCAATAAGAGGGATGCCATGTGCCTGAGTGGCTTATTATTATTAGAATTCACATTTTGAAGGATTTAATACATGAGGTATTTGAATGTTGAACTATTTAGAGGAATATTTTGATATAATTTGATGTCTGACATTCTCATCTGGTGTAAGCCATTAGAACTCCACTTACTGAAGTGGAAGAGGCCCATTTTACTGTGGCCACAAGTGCATTCCTTAGTACATGATGCATTTCCTTCTGGATTCAATGGAAAGACTTTTCTGTGACTGTGCTGGGAGGGGGGTTGCATGTGAAGACCCTGTTTGCATTGGACTCACTGTAGAAAATAACTTGGTTCCAGTTACGGTGTGATCAAGTTCACCTACATGGTGTTGCTTATGGCTTTAGGATGACATTAACAGGAATTCATCTCATGTAAACTACGTATTAGATCTACTGTCTCTTCATATCTAATCTTCCAGAAGGTCTTCTGCTATAGTGTATGCAGCATGTGGGGGTTCTGACCACTGACTTCCTGTAACGGTGGAGGCCATCGATGTGCATTTTCTTTTCTTTTTTTTTTTTTTTCTGTAAGAGTGTACTTTATTCAACCTTTAGTGCAAGTATATGTAGATGTGCACATGAAAATTTTTTAATGTACTTAAGTAGACATGTTTCAACATGTTTTTAGTAGTGTTTTTGTTATGGTAGTGCCTATGATTCAGATTTTGTATTCACCTCTGGTTTACATGCATACGTTCTTACGTTCTGCTATCTACATCTATTCTCATTGCTTGTCCATAAGGTCAAAAACGAATTCTAGGAAAACCCTTTCATGCTTTCTGATTACCTTCTATAGGGTCTAGTTTGCGTTATACTACCTGTTCTTTCTACATAGAAATTACGATACCTGTGGTATTTATCTTTTAAAGTAACAATGGAATGTTTTATTTCAAAATGAGTTAGATATGATCTACTTTTCATCTTGATTTCATGAGCTAGAGGGTAGTTAACTGGTGTTGGTATGAGACCATGGCTATGCAGGCTGTGAGGAGTAAGCTTAGAGAAGTGTAATGAGCTGGAAAAATGTGGAATAGATGAAGAAAGAAAGGTGTTGCCACTTAAGGTTGTAGAAAAAGCAGTAAGATAAAACATATTCTCATTTCTGCTGAGCAGTAGTACAACAGATCTTTTGTATTCTTCTTAGTGGTGTTATTTATGTATGTTGATCACTCTTTGAATACCCCAAGTTACAAATCTGTCAGCATACCTGCCAGAGAAAAAAGGAATGTTCCTGTGCTAGAAGATCTGCCTAGGTTTAAAGTACTGAGTGGGCAATCACTGTGAAGGTGGAAGGATGGGCTAATATGGGCCATTCTGGCATCTGGCTACTTTGGACTTGGAGAGCAGATGCTATTAGCCTTTCTACTTCAAAGCTATATTGTTGCTGCAGGTAAATAAATCACAGGCTCCCATTATTCTTTTAGAATGGCTTACACAGGTCAGGGATATGTTACCTTATGCATTATTATGCCTTCGGGCTTCTGCACCACATGCATGATGCTCCTGAAGGATGGCAAGTCTCCGGCAGCCCCCACCAGGCACAACAGTCCCATTAACTTTTCAGCCTTTGCTGCCTCTGTGTACCAACTCAGATAGATGCGGTGGAGTCAGTTCAGGTGTGTCTCCATGCTCACCCACAACGCTCAGCCTAGACTTCAAGGGACCATATGTACTGAGTATTCAAGCAGTTAAGTGGGCCTTTGTTCCCTGCTTTGCAGATCTTCCCTCAGCCTTTGGTGAAAGCCAAAAAAGTTTTCTTTTCTTTCCTTGCTTATGTATGCAGTCTTTCCTTGTGATTACTTTATTCCCCTCAGTCAGTGAAAACTCTGCTTATTGTTTTAAACTTCACCATTGCCTCTGAACAATAGTGATTCAATCTGTAATGTTTCTTCTAAGAATGTAAAAAAAACCTCTAATTAGTGATGGTAGTGGAGACACACTGGCATGTATTTTAATGCAGATATACTGCCATGAATTTTATGGGGTGAATGGGTGTGTCCACTAACAGCTGATTAGAAAATACACTCTGTGATGGAATGGGATCCAATTACAGACCCAAAGTCAAGATGATGGTGTACAAGTGAAAGTTTGAATGCTGTGAGCGTGATGTATAGTCTTACTCAGGGAAAGAGAAAATGTGGATAGGAGAGAAAAGGTAGTTAAGGGACCTAAAGAATAATTACTGCGGATTAGCTGGAGTTTCTAATTGATGAAGTCCTCTCTTGGACAGGTTGGATTCAATTTTTCATGATGTGAGTATATTGTATAATGTGACCGAAAGCAAAAGGAATAGGAGGACGTTGTTTTGCTAAATCATATGTAAGGGTGATTTCTTACAGAAGTGCAAACTTCAAGGCATAAGCTATTGCTGATTCTACTTCTGATGGATTCTCCACCCCACCCCCCTCCAGTCAAAGTGGTGTAGAAATGCCTAGGATACCAAATAAATGGGTAAGAGACAAATCCAGTCCAACATTGTTTTTGATTACTGCGTTCCTCTTGTGGAAGACTTTCTATTTCAGTAATTCAGCATGGGATGACTAGATAAAGAAGGTGAACGCTCGTTTCCCCGCATGCTGTCTAAGCATGGCTCCCATGTGATACTTCCTGTCTTTCACATATTGTCTCTTTAGTATTGACAGCAACTAGAAGCAAATCAGCATGGCATCTGCTAGTTTGTTTTCAGCTGACCAGGCTAAACAGCAGAAATGGAATTTATCACCAGGAGGCTGTGACCTCATCACAGACAAGTGGCAATCCCACAAGTAGGTAATGAAGCACCCCTATTGAGTGTAGCTGAAGTCCAGATCCTCAGCAGAGTTACTACATACTCAATTTAAACAGCTCTCCCAAACTTTAAAGCTGTCCCTTGATTTTTTTTAAATCCACTCACTGTTGTAGCTGGAACAGCAGCTGTCGCTGGTCTCTGCTGATGCCACACTGTGGTGAATTGGGCCTTCTTGAAAGTGTGTGGGAGAAAAGAAGGGATGAAAAAACAAAGGGAGAGGAAGAGGAGGAGAAGGGATATGAAAGGACAAAGATGGGAGAGAAGAGTGAATGTGTTGAACTGTATAGTAACTGTAATACTCTTATTGCTGTTGAACATGCATAGAAAATATCTGTAGTCAGACAGTATTTGGTAATAGCTTGATACATTGAAATTATTAAAACCTCTACCTAGATGGTGTAATGCTGTCTTTTTAAGAAGATAATATGCAGTGGTCAAAAAAGTCCCCTTTAGTGCTTACTGTATTCAAGACTGATTTCCATATTCCTTTTCTGTTGCTCATCAAGTTGTTCACAACAAATGCTTTGGGACACAAGTTATCTGTTCTTGCTGTCTGAGAAAAAGTAGGCTTCTGAGGAAGGTTTGAGTGGATCAGTTTGGTAATTTTTGTATTTTTTAGCAAGTCTTGTAAGTGTACAGAAATATTATTTATATGAACAGCCCGTCAATACTTAGCAATGAATCTTAAACATTTTTGTGTTTTACTGATCCTTCTAAAAACTGATTGATAGCAAATATTATTGAAAGGCTTTACAGATTCTGAATTATCAGTATAAATTAGTAATCCCAATACACTTGCATACCAATTAGTGGTCTGAATGTTGAATGTGAAATGAAATTGTATTTTATGTCCTTAAAATAGTTGTGAGTGGAAGAGTGGTAGCTTTTTGATCTTGTTAGAGATGAAGGTTTGAGACTTGCTAAAAGCAAAGCAGAAATGAAACAGGCACTTTAGAACCTGATGTAGTCAGTTTCTGTGGATGAGAAGGCAGGGAGAGTATGTGAATGAGAGAAAACGTGAGGGGAAAAAGGAAGAAAGGGGATAGGATGAGAAGCAAAGAAACAGAAGAAAACCAGGATGTTGTGCGAGAAATTAGCATTAGTGGATGCAGCCTTTCAAGACATACTTAATGACTTTATTCTACTTCTTCACCTATGCTCTTCCAGTTTCCAAGTAACTGAGGATGAGATATCAAAGTCAGCATTTCTGTCACTCACAATCAAATGGGATATTAACTGAGCGTAGAGTGGGAGTAGACTGAACAGCTGTTGATAACTGGGATGTATAACCTCCAGAACTGGGAATATTGTGTGATGTAAAAAGGAAAAATAGTTTTCCTATATTCTCAGCTTTCTGGAAAGTTGTGCAGTTCTTGTACTTTTTTTTTTTTTGGACCTCCCATGATAGACAATTCTTTTAAAACAACTAAACCATGACCTGCAGTCTTCCAGTTGTGTATGTTAGGCTGGACTGAGCCTGCTGAACCATGTTTAAATAAGTGAGATGCAGGCTGGTCTGCTAGTTGTGTTGTAGAGATAACAAACAGGGACCCAGTCCAAAAACGCAAGAAACATGAAGTTTTATCATAGAAGGCACTGAGCCACTGGAACTTCAGGGAAGGATCGATACATCCCTGCTGAGCGTGTCCAGGGTTAGCAGGATCATCCATTACTGTGGCTTGATTGGAATTCTTGAGCGTGTAAAAATATGCCATGGTGCATGTCAGCTTTTTTTCTTGGTGAATGCTGTAGACCAGTGTTCTCCACAGCAATGTTCTGTCTAGTTAAAGCTGCTAGATCATGGCAGCTGACTGACTGATAATTTTAGGGTCATTCTATTACTGGTTATGCATATTCACTATTTAATTCTATGCCACAATGTAATATAGTTGTCCAAATGAGGCATAGCACCCACTACACAAAATAGTCTTTCACAGTTTGTTTTGGATCTTGTTTCAGGCATGAAGATGCATGTGGTTCTTTCTATTCCCTTTAAGTTTCTCTGCGCAACTTCTCACTTGATTAATGTGTCAGTATCTTACTAAGCTTTTTAAAAATTCAGATGCTAATAAAATGCCTTTACTTGTGTTGAAAAATATTTGATATATCATTTTTTTGCAATGATTAAGGCCCTGAAATAAAAAAAAAAGAACAGAAAACAAACAACCTTTCTGCACACAGATAAAAGGCTGTTTAAGATGAGCCCTTACATGATTCATGTGAGAAATTAATTTATTTGCATTTTGCTATTGTGCTGTTTTGTTTGTCTGAAAGCATGCTTGGTGTCACACCAGTTTGCATAGGTCACACTTGGGCCTCAGTCTCGTCGTGGTGAGCTCCAGAACTGTGGTAAAGGCAGTTGCTGGGTAAGAGATTCTCATTTGCCAGAAGTCATTGAGAGCTACAGGCTGCCTGTTCTCTGGTTTTGGAGCCATAACAAATATGATCAGATGTGTGAGGAGCAGTTTGCCTCTTATGACAATTTTTGTATTAAAATAAATAGCAATGATGAATTGGATAGTTGGCATTTATTCCCAGTAATTCAGGCAATGATGATTCTTACAACTGAACTCAGCAGCACATGTTTTTTCTCAGCCAGAGGAGCTGATGGGCTTTGGTCATTTTTCTAGGCCTAAGGGAAAACCTTTTTTTCCTTTTTATTTTTTTTTTTTTTTGACACTCAAACAAAAAGAAAATGCTGCAATGGACCACAGGAATGGCTGCTGAGCCCTCATTCTTCTGCTTGTAGTTGTGGAAGAAGGGTAATCTGAACTCATAATCTCTGAATAGTTCACCTCTTTAGAATGACGTTCAGAGTTACTGACTAAGGCAGGTAGAAATTTCATTTGCTTGGGCTCTGTCAGGTCCAGCTGATAACACTCAGGGTTCAAGTCCTGGAAGATAGCAAGTGCTCTGGTCCTAGTTCAACAGACTGTATAACCATGTGCTGAGCTTTAAAGCTGTGAATAATCTCAGTGGGAATGAGACTATGTATGTGCTTAGAATTCAGCATGTAGTTAAGTACTTTGTTGGCGTGGAGCCAACATGCTTAGCACTTTGGAGGTCTGAATCCTTACTCACTAGTGGTGGTTTATGTATTTTTTTGGCTTATGAATTTCCTCACTGACCTGCTCCTTTGTTTAATGGTAAACCTGCAACATGGTCAGGATTAAAAACTTCTGGGGTTTGTTTTGGCTAGAAGGCTATGGATAATATCTAGAGGGAATGGACCGTCTTACATAATTATGGATGCTAAATAAATATGTCCTTTAAAATGAACTTATGTTTAATGTGAAGTTGCTAAGAGTTTTGATCAGGAGACCAATGTTTAACCTGTATTTTATTTCTTCCTTTGTTTAGAACTATGTTTTTATCTGCAGAAATTAATAAATAATACCTGTCTACAACTAGTATATCGAGTTCTGAAGATAAGTTATTTTTGTTTATAATGACTTTTTCTAAGTTGTCTCTGCTTTCTACCAGCTTTGTTTCTTACTCTGAAAGAGTGTTCTTCAGGCAATAATTAGCAGTGGGCTTTATCTGAACTGAGATCTCTAGGCAGTTCTGTCAGATATTTGGTGTTGACTCAAAATGTCTTGGCCTTGTAAGGTAATGGTTCTACTTGTTTTCTTCCTGCTCTCACCTGTTCTGCTACAAAGCATAATCTTGGCACTACCTCAGTGGTGTTAGAAGTACAGAAGACAGAGAATCCTTTTCTGTTTTTGTATGATTATTCACAGTTATATTTTTAAATTTTTACCTACGTATTTGTCCATTATTCTCTCTAAATTGTGACCAAGCATCATAAAGGATCAACTGAACAAACTGAATTAAAAAAAAATAGAAACTCAGGAAAATCCCGGGTGTCTCAGGTGAAGGTAACAGATGCAGTTTCTCCTCAGCAGGAACAAACCTTGGTCTTTTCAAACCAGTGAGGAAAGAGAATTTCATTGTCTCTGTAAGAGTTTTTGCTTGCTCTCACCAAGATGGAATAGGGGTACGGTTAAGTGCTAGCTTATATCTTGACTGTTTGTCTTTCTTTTTATGCTCCATCTTTAAAATAGCTGAGGTAAGGTATATATATAGCCTAGATTAGAGTGTAGACAGGCATGTTGTTGCATGTCTAGCTGGAGGGACAGAAGAAATCATACGTTTAGTTCTTTCCTGCCTGTCAGCTGAGGTGCAGTAAATGACTCTGTGAATGCTTCAAATGTAATGTCACTGTGTGGCAAAGGGAGTTAGCTGAAACCACAGCTCAAACCATGTAATGTCCAAGTGGAGGGACAGTAAGTTCTAGCAGGGAGGGCAGTGGCTTCTTAAACAATTCCCGTTGCATGCAGAAGAGGAGGAACAATACATGCCTCTCATGCAGCTCAGGGAGTGGTGGGCACCAGTACTTAGGGCACTGAACAGGGAGGTAGGAGAACTTGGCATTATGTATTGTTTTGATGCTGCCACAGACTGTGATTACAAACATGTTACTTTACTCCCAGTACCCTTCTTTCCTCTTGTGTAATCTGCTTAGTCTACAAGGTGTAAAGAATGTCTCTAACTCAGTGTTTGTACCATGGGTATTGTACTTAAGTGTGTTCCGGGAACAAATGCTGAGAGTTGCAAATATATGAGCAGATAGTTTTTAATGCTGCTGTATGGATATGTGCTCAGAATCCACCATAAAAATCTCATTTCCAATTCGGTGTCAGTAAGGTCCTACATGATTAAAACACTACTAATTATTTTTGCCAGCTACCAGAGATTCATTGAAGGAGAATGTTGAAGCATAGATACTTGTAAAAAACATTTATCACTTAATGACTTTTAAAATTAGATGGCCCAAGAATGCTTTTGTGAAATCCTCTTTATAAAAATGTTCCCAGTTCTATGTGTACTACCAAATATATTAAAAATTGTGCCACTGATATTTTTATCTCAATCTTGAGTTCGATTTTCTGTTAATGATGACTGGGTTTTTTCTAATTCTCCTATTATTCTAAAGGTTTATTCAGCCTGACAGTTGTAGGATTAAGCTTTACAAACAAAAGGGTAATATATCCTATGTTTACAAGTTAGCCAGAGGCCAGGTTTTATAAACTTTAAAAATACAGCTATTGCTAGTTTATAAAATAGACTAGTCAGCTTTCCAAGAGAGAAAATAAATCCAGCAATGGAGCCGATTTCCGTGGGAGCTTGGTACTCTCATGTATAATAATATATTTTGACCTAAAGCAATGTTACACGTGAATCTTAAAAATGTTTCGAAAGAGGTGAAAATATGGAGTGCAAAGCGGAGCCATATGGGCCCTGATTCTGTAAGTATTTTATACCTCTTGTGAGAGCCTTTAGTTCCATTGAAAGGGGGACTGAGTAAGGGACATTCAGTACCATTCAGAACAGGGGCCACGTAAGATTTTAGAATCCGTGCAGTGGTTTTCATTAGTTAAAATCTGGTAGTAAGTTCACAGATATTCTGCTGAAGGTCATCTAGCAATACTTTTAATCTTATTCAACTCAAATCAGAAGAGAGCCAAAGGTCATAGAAAGCAAAGTAATAAATTCTGCAAAAGAATTTGGGATGCATCAGGCAACAAAAATAGCTTTATTTACGAGTAAGAAATGTAAAGAATTCCCACGTAAACATAGATTCCTGTTTTATCATTTGCAACACAGGAATAATTCATCTTCACATCAGGACAGCTGCATTTACAACAGATGAAGAGAACATCTCAGATGAACTACGGCTGCAATGCAGGGCATTTTTATTTAGTTTTTTTTTAGTAATGGTGATATATTTAAAATGATGAAATCGGATTTGCCAGTGACTCTGGTGCACAGGTCTCCTGTAGCACTGAGGAGGTGCTGCCCTGTTAGTTCTCAATCTTGTCACTTCTGGGGAACAGCAGTGAAACTGTTTGTTCCTGACAGCAGACAGCCCCACTGCAGGGCCCTGGTTTCATGTTACATTAAGTATTAGCGCTGTTCTTTCAGGAGCTATTATGTTGTGACATCAAAGATTTTCTGACAGGGCAGTTGTAGGTTAGCACTGAAGTTGTCTACTGAAATTTTTAAGAATGGAATTAAATATATATGATCAGATTTAATATGAGAGATCGGAAACTGCATATAAAATTGAGTTAGTGGTTAAAGAAAGCTGCAAGAATAATGATTTGGTTTGGCCTATTTGTCCTTTCTTGTCCAAGGCAATTTTTATTGCCTTTAATTTGTACAGCAGTTCCAAAAATACTGCCATATGTTAACATTTTTGTGCAACTGCTTATTTTCTGAAAAATGTTGTGTGAAGCAGGAGGGAAAGGACTTATCTATAACATAAGTGTTCAGTATAGCCCCTGCTATAGCCTTGAACAATAATTGTAATAGCCCAAATTCTTTTTTTACTGATTGCCTAATTACTTAAAAGGATTGAGATACACATATTAAATAGTAAGAGAACAATTTAAATGGCAAGCAAAAGCATAATAGTGATTTCTTAGACTTGAATCTTTTTGTAAGAGAGAAACTGTAACTGTGCAATTTCAACAATTGTTCTTTGGAAATTCTGAATCCAGTTTGTCTGACTTAAAGGGAAGATGATAGGGATTTGAAATTAACTGGCTGTGTAACTGTTCAGGACAAAAAAAATTCTTGAACATGCGCAACTTCAGATGTTCTGTAGATTCTTATGTGGTGAAATCAGCGTTGCTACAACTATAATATTACTATTATGCTTTGATGAGGCAAGTTCAGTGACAGGAAATATCACAATTAATTTTGGAAACACGTCTGCATGTTTTTGATTACGTTACTAAGGCATTTGTTCCATTTAGTATCAAGCAAATGAATAATCTATTAAAAATGAAAATGTGTACAATAGAGTAATACTTTTCCAGTTAAAAAATCACTAAGAAATTGAACAATACTGCTTAGTCATAAACAAGACACCAGCATAATTTGTGCTGTATATTTAATACTTACTCTCAGGCATGAGAAGAATTACGTGAAGAATGTACCTGTTTCTTTGTAGTAAGAATTTTTTTAATTTATTTTATTTTTTTAAAAATCTAGCCAGGAATAAAAGGTATGAATCTGAGGCCCTTGCTCAGGTAAACAGATAATTTTATTATTTTTGGGCTGTTCTGGTCACCAAAAGCTCACAGGGTCAATTCTGAAGTTTATGTTGCAGTCGAATATGCTATTTATGCTGTGCTAATTGACCAAAACTAGCTGTATAGTAGCTTTGATCAGGCATAATGATTTTAGTTTATTTAGATAACATTGCTTGATTTCTCCTTTGGTTTTCCTGCATTGCAACACACCTATCAACAAATCACAGTCTTTATGGCTCAGCATTCAGAAGCAGCTAGTTTAGAATGAAAACTCAACCCTTTATACTGATGTGTGAAGCTCTGTGAATAGTGGTACTACCCTTAGGAAATACTCACTGACAGGTGGCAATGATAGAATACGAAATTATCCTTTAGCTCTGTAATCTCAAATCACAACATTTGAAGTGTATCTAAAGAAAGAAAAATGTGGGTAGTAGAGCTGGGCCTTGCAGAGAATTTTTAAGTGATTACAAAGGTACATGACAAAATCTGGTTCACTACTGGATCTAAAGTATTTGTTGATCAATACTTCTAATGCCATTGAGAGTATGAGATTGGAGGTAGATTTCCTTTCTTCCACGATTTAAAAGGTATGTTATAAAACTGTGTTTTTAAACAAATTTTCAGCAGACAATGTGTGCTATCAGCAATCCATTTGGCTATTATTTTGTACAGAGTATCCTTTCATTTAGCTTATAATCACCAAGCCTAAGGACTTTGTTACACTGGTAAGCACCATTACTTGAGTGTATCTGAACTTGTCTATCCTGGCTACATTTTTCTTCTTGCAGCTTTGTTATGTTATTTTCTTGACTATTAGAGATGTTACTGTACTTCAGAATAGGAAACTGTTTAGGGAGGACTTGTCAAAAATTCTCTCATTATAGGAAGGTCTACAGCCCTCCTAGATTCCTGCACTGAATGCCTGGAGTTCGTAGAACAGATAATATTTCAATTTCTATTTAAATAAATAGCAGTAGAACTAACTTGGTAAGTGTGCCACTAAATAGATCACGTTACCACTTAAGTTAGGGCTAATGCTTAACAGTTTAGTTTGCTCCATTTTGGTGGCAATGTTCACGTAAAAGCCAGGCAGTTCCAGGAAAGAAACAAACAGTAGTATTATATTGTGTTACAACAGCAATTATATTTAGTTGTCAGCAAGTGAAAAGATGAAAAAATATCTAGTATGTGAATATAGATTAAGCAATGTTTTAATTATCTAGAGGAAACAAAGGCTAGTTCTATTCCAAATCTAAAATAAGTTTAAAATCTGTGATTGCATGGACCCGATGTAACAAAAAGTAGGAAGTCTAACCTTCTGGTAGGTTAGTCTGTTACTAGCTTCACCTGTTATAGAATGAAAATGAGAAGTACCAAGTCATTAAAGGTGCAGTATGTACACACATAGACAGTATCCCTTGGCAGCTTCAAATAGATAGCTCTAGATTTTCCTGGCTTTTGTAAGACTCCACAGTATTTAAAACACTTCTGAGAAGTTGTCTTTGTCTCTTCTTCGGTGTTTAAAATGTGTAAGTACAATCAGAAAAGCATCAGTAGAAGGTGATGACATTTCGTCTCTCAGCCATTCAGTTTTGCTTTGGTAAATACGTAAGGAATGAGGATGTTAAATCTGTATTATATTTTCAGGGGTCATTCAGGCCTTGGGTAAACAGAATTAAATTCTGTGAGCCTGGTGCTGTAGTTGAAAAGTGCTTGTATGTGTGTTGTGCATGAGCTAGATTTGTGTGCTTGGACAGTTCAGAAGGTGTCCTTTGCAAGATGGGCAAACCTTACGAATTACAGTTAAAGTGATAAAGGGGAGATATTTTTCTCCTTCAAATGAAACATAACAAGGGTCCTTTTTTCCCTTTTCATATTTTTTTTTGTTGTTGTTTTTGTCAAAGTGGTCATTTAGATGCTACAGAAGTCTTGGCTGTCTTAGTTTTTCATTCTTATAGAGCATCTCACTTCTGTTCAGAGTCAGGACTCTCTTCCTTTCTGACAGTTCTGTTTCAGAGCAGCTCTGCCAGAAATGAAGAGTCAAGGGAGAATGACCACTTAAGGGTTCCCATTTTGGGAAACTGGAAATTTGGTTCCCAAATTTGGAAATTTCCCATTGTTCCAGAAACCATGGGGATACTATAGGCAGGTCCTGGAAGGAAGTTGCAAAAGCCTGTGTACGTCATCTTCCACAACTGAGACTGAACGGGATCTTTAGCTGTATCCTGGTGTGGGAGAAACTGTGGCTGATTCAGGTCTTTGAATGGCTGCTGAGTAAACCTGAGTAGTTCAAGCTTGATGGAGTCATGATAGGTCAAAAGTTGTTATCTGAGAATATATTATTTTTATAGTTGAACAGAACTTTGCCTCTTCTGAGTTATAATCCCAAAGAACTGGCAAGGCACTTCTTGCTATATGCATTAGGCAAGAAAGCACTATCAGCCATCTTTGGGCCAGCAGGGAATGCTATGCAATCTGTAAGAACAAAAACCAGAAAGAGCCTGGCTTATGTTACTGTGTTGGGAGAGAGACAATAGTTTCACCCTCCCTTACTGTCCAGTTCCTGGTTACTTGTCATTTAAAGCCCTGCTGGCTTTGGTGAAGGTAACTGAGGGTTTCTGATGACAGGCATGTTCCTCCAGGTTTGGAAAAAGGTTAGTGCTTTTGTAAGAGTAAGACTTAGAAGAAAGTAAATGTGGACCTTGGAGGAGCTTTGCTTTTGATTCTATGTGTCTTTTCCATCCAGTTTATTTCAGTCTCTCTTTTTTTCTACATCACCTACCTAACCATCTCTAAACTCTCTTGCAGGTTAGAAAGTGAATGTAGGTAAGAGAGAATATGCACAATTGCTATGTGTTTTGTGTTTGTTTAGAGATGATAAAGGGCATTGGAGCTTCTAAACAGACAAGGTACTAGTACTCTATGTTTAATTAATCCTCTACTCTCCAGAGAGAAATACTGTAGGCAAGTATGTTTATTCTCACTTTTCCAGTTGGGAAACTGAAGCAGGAAGGTTTCAAGATGGTTTGGGTCCTCGCCAAAATTCGAACTTGGAAGGTGTGGCTCATTTCCAGGCCCATGCTTAAATTGCAGACCATCTCTCTTTCTTTTTCTTGTGCAATATTTTGTAATAAAGATAAGACTTTTTATACCATTACATATGCAGTCAGAAATAGTTCTTTATGTATTTGGAGCTGCCTTTTCTCCATGGATTTTGATGGAGCATATGTCTGCTTGATCCGTTCTCTAGCAAGGATGCAGACTGTTCATAACAAATCTGTCGTTTAATCCTGTTTTCTTCCTGCCTGAAAGGGACTGCTCTGTTATGCAGTGGGCCATACCACTTCAAAACATCAGTAGTTCTGTTACAGTGAATTCAGGATTACAGCAGGCTCTGGCAGGCTGTGGAGTTCACCCATCTTACTCTTAGTTAACTAGCCACGAGCTCCCACCATACATGTGACAGAACATCTGTATCTCTCATTTGTGGCTACGCAAGTGAGGCCTGAAATGCAAACCCACTCCTTCACAGTGAAGAAAGAAGTTCAGTTAAATCTCCAGAAACTTTCTTTTAATTCATTTTGTCCTTGCATTTTTCTGAATTTGTTTCATCCTCTCTTTCTGTTTTACGACTCAGCAATATATTCAGTCTTGAAAACAACATTAAGTGTAGTTACGTGCACACACACTGAGAGGAGAATATCCCCCCACAGTGTTTACAGCAACACCTCTAGGTGACGGCAGGCAGTAAGCTTTCTTTTTATAGAGCTCCAGACTACAGATCATTAGCTTGATATGGTAGCTCAGTGGTGCAAAGTCATTTGAATATTTATTACCCTGCTTAAGACTTTTGCTTTTCAAGTGGGAAATAAATGTGATAAGACCCCCTTTCTGTCCTCTGGCCTGATATGCTAAAGCACAAATATGTGAAATGGATTTTAATTGTATTTCCTTGAACCTCCGTGTTAGAAACCAGCAACTTGGATATTTTTAAGCAAAAATGGGTGTTCAGCAATTGCTCAAGTTTGCAAAGTCTTTTTACAACCTTCCCTCAAACTTTGATAGGATATTCAGCTCCAGAAATGAGCTGAATTTTCAAAATTTAGTATATAAATATTAATGTATAATATACAAAAAGGAAGCTTTATAAATGCTTGTTTGAATGGGGCACTGTTACTAAAGTGAAGTACAAATTTAAAGGCCTCTTAAAACTGGACTTTGCCAACAGTCATAGATTTTAAGAAATAGTAACAAACCAAACATTGTGTAAATGAAGGTTTGTGGGGAAAAAAATCCAACCTATTACAATACGATCAGCAAGACATGAAAGCCAGCAGCAGGCAAGAGAAAGGCAGAGGCAGACTCCTGAATATATTTTAAAGGTAGAATGTTGTCAGTGTGTTTTCATTTAGCTATTTTAAGATGTCCATGTTTCACTTGCTACAGTCACAAATTCTAACTGTGAATAATAGGAATCATTATAGGGCTGTAAATGGTATATTGACTACATTTTTCAGACTCAAACACACCTTCCTTGTTGGCAGTGGAAGGCAATGAATGAGGCATTTTATTAAAACTGCTGCTTGTGGTTCTAATCAAAGGTCACTGGTTAGCTCTCACTTTTCAGTCTCAGATTTGTCTAGATGTTTGATCAGGGGGTTGCAATGAAATTATTATGACAAAGACTTTGTACTAGGCGGTATCTGTCTGCTGAAACTTGAAAGTCTTTGCCACAGTGATGCTGACAGCATGTGAATGCTGAAAGAAAGTGCAAGAAATGTTATGTCTTAAAGAAACCTTTACTAAGTATCATCTTCCCTTTGTGTTACATTTGAAATCATTTCAGTTGCTATTAAGGTACGAATGAAAAGGTGTTTCATTGATTAAAGGTGGCGTGTTTTTTTTTTAAGTGTACTGTATGCTTTGAGACAGTCTTCCCATTACTTACTCAGTTCAGTCCCTGCTGCACACAGCAAGTTCATTAACATGCAGATATGCAGTGATTGAAGTTGGGTTGCCTTTTACATTGGAGTTGTCTTGATATAATGAGCTTCTCTTTAATGTTCAAAAAACTGTTGTTACTTTCTAAAAGGGGTTTGTTTGTGAATTTCATTAAATTTAATTCCATCTTCAAACAATTTCAGTGTTGTTCATTTTACTACAATTAACATGCTTGCTGGACTAAAAACTATTTTTTTTTTTTAAACAGGTGGATTTTAACTTTTAGGCAGTGTGTGGTGGAAGTTTGTCATTAATGTTGAATGAGAGACTTCCTATTTGGCTCATGGATTCAATATTTTGATTTGTGCCCTTGTGCAAAAGTAGTAGGGAAAAGTAGGATAGTGTTAGTCTGTTTTGCCTCTTGGACTGGGATGGGCACCATTTGGTCAGGGAGAGCAAAAAAACCACTTATGATGGCAGCTCTGTTTTCTTTGTTAGATTAGGCTGGACTAATGGAGAAGGAAATGTATTGGTCAGATAGCCTGTCTTTGGTAAAGAGAGCATTATAGGTCGCAAACTTAAAAAGGATGGTTGTCATTTTCTGCTCAGTATTTCTAATCTGAAAAGATTTGATCATTCAGGAAACAGAAGGTAGAGGCTTACTTGCTGTGAGGTCAAAAGGCAGCGAACATCCAGTTGCGAAGACTTTGAGACTGAGTCTTCGGTGTAGTTTCACAGCTCATTGGATGCCAGTGCCTCTTGGAAACTGCCTGTAAAAGCAAATGAGGCACAGCATTTAAGAAGTGATTTCCTTGGTCTGAAAAAACAAATGAAGGTGATATCAAACTGAAGGTGGGGTGGGAAGCAAAACTAGGCTGGAAATACTGTGCTTTTCAATAAATGCATCTTCAGCACTCTGAGATACAGTATTGCTGTCCTGCAAGTCTCTCATGGATTAGGAAGCCATCTGACATTATGTATTTTAAGGATGGGTTATGATACGGTACAGAAGCAAATTCTTTAACATGAGCAAACAGAGCAGGGAAACAGGAAATGAGTTTACATCTTGCCATATTAACCTTTTTTTTTATAAAGTGTGCAACTTCTGAAGCTGTGTTTCTGGAACAGTTTTGTATGAACAGTGTCTACTTATAAAATGGTGGCATTGGCAGTTGGCCTTGATATGAAGGTAATGCTGTCATCTAATTTTAATTTTCAGATCTACATGAAGAAGGATTAGTTACAGATAACCCAGGTTACTATGGTATAGTTTTGTAGCCTTGTGAAGAATGCAGAGATACAGAAGTGTTGAATGTGATTTGGACAACTGAAGAAGCTCCAATACGGGCTTTGGAGCTACTAGCTCAGAAAATTTTGGGCTAACCTCTTGACGTAGCTAGAAGAAAGCTTGGTACAGATTACAAATGACAGCATATTTATGCATACAGAATTGGAAGTAGTTTGTATTTCCAATAAGATGGAATACTACTGTGTTACTATTTGGATATTGCAATACTATTGTTAAAGAAAATTTTTTTTTCCATTTGTGCTACTGTTACAAATGGAAGTTATTAAAATATTCTATGACTATTAATATAAATGTTTCTTCATTACCATTGCAATTCCAAAATATCTTTTTCTTACCACCTTTAGTATATTTTCAAATGTTCCATGGAGTATTTGGACTTTTACTGCTATCTCTGGTAAAACATTCCTTTGGTTGATGGATGTATTATCAAAATCTGTTTCATCAGTATTGAATTAGTTACCTTTACCTAACTCATTTTTCCATGGTGAATCTTCAATAATTATCTGAACATGAGAATCTGCATTTAAAACTTACTGAATCTTCCAAGACTAACTTCTCTGAAAGTTCTTAGTCATATCCTGAACTCTGTGCATGTATTTTGGATTTTCTTTTTGTAGAAATATTCCATTTATTTAACCTGAGATCTTTTTTTTTTTTTTTTACTGGAGAAGCTGAATTGTCTTACAAATGAAAATGTTCTCTGTGTAGTATGCACAGTTTATCTAACTTCAGGCTCTTTTATGCAGTGGGTAGAGAAAGGTCTCCTATTTGTGTTGCTTTTATGATTCTGGGAATGTCAGTAGGTGTATAGAAAGCCCTAGATCCTAATTTAGCCACTTACACTCTATATTCCCTGGCAAGCATTTATCAAATTCGTGGTAATGATAGAATGTAAGAATAGCTTTATTGCTGCCAATGAAGTTGATGTTAGTGAAAATTTCCAGGCAAGTAAGAGTAGCAAACTGGGCATCGTAGTTGTAGAAGTTTAATTTCAATAAAGACATCTGTTGAAGATGAAGGACTTGATCCTCATGAATGTCTTCCTTATATGTTACAGGCCCTTAGGCACATTATGGAGTCACATCAAACTAAAATAAGACTTTTTTTGGGCTCATGACTCAACTGTAGTGTAGCTCCAATTACAAAATCAGACCGTTAATTGAGCTAAGCCTCATTGATTTCTGTTTCTTTCTTTTTTTTTTTTCTTTTTCTTTCTGTTGAGAAATTTTTCTCTGTTTTCATCCCTCAAAAACAGTTGTTAATACATTGCTCAGACTGGTGTTTTTTTTTTCTTTTGCCTTTCTGGATTATCACCATGCAGTTTAAGTGTGCTTTTTTTAAGCCTTAAAAAAGTTCAAATGCTTGCATATGAAAATTTTGTTGAAATAAACTGGAGACTCCAAGTAGACCGGTAACTGCAAGGATACACAGTGCCTGCCTGAAATGACTTTATAGTTTGTTAAAATCAAATGACATTCAGTACGGATACTATGAAGAGAAAAATCAAAATAGACACCTAATTATAATTACTTTTTTTCCTGTCATTATATCCGTACGTGCAGAAGAACTGATTTGAGATCACAACACCTCAATTCGATAGGTACAAAGGTTTTTCCTTCCTCTTTTTCATCATCCACAGGATGTAATATAATTTCTTATACTGACCAAAGTCTGAAATTTCCTCGAGTCAATGGGTATGCTACCTGAATTAGTGGAACTAATTAATAGTTTGTGAACACTATCAAGGTTATAGACACTACAGATTAATCGTACAAGTAAAATCCAAAGGCTAAGCCTCTGATTTGCTCTCGTTGTTCATAGATGGCTCTTCCAGCTGGACAAAGTTGTTGCGTTAGCATATACCTTCATTTCTATTGAAGAAATGTAATTGAGACCTAAGAACAACACTTGAGTGAGAGGGAAGAGGATACATTTGTGAGACAGGCTTTGCAATTGCTGAATGCAGAATGCTTTGGCTTTCTTCCAGATTTTCATGACCTTTTTGAAATTTTAGTCCAAACTGCTAGTTCTTTTGCTAGATGAAAAATACTGTGTATTATGGAATTAGCCATTCATATCTGTAGCTCTCAGTGTGAAGCAGGACAGACAAAGAAGAATAATACAGAAACACTTCAGTCTGTATAATATACTACAGAAGGACTGAGTGCAACAGGTGTCTGTCACCTGTTTTCATATATTTTTTGGAGGGAGTTGGTCTTTCTCCCTAGGAAGGGGTGTATAGTACAGATACATGAAAATGTGTGCAGGAGTGGGCACATGCACGTGCGTGATACTGAAGGAAATGCGAGGTTTGTTGTTAGACAACAGCCTGTTTCAAAGCTGAGCCAAAACCTCCGATTAGTGTCAGATCAGAAACACGCGAAGTACAGGGGTGTGTAAACTCCTTTATGAAAATAGGGGAGGTTGGGACTGGCGGCAGAAATTAGTGTGCCATGAGATGTATTGATCAGGGAAGGTGTCAAGGTGCAGGGAAACCAATCATATGCAAACCAGAGCTGGTTAGGCAAGTCTTACAGAATGATTCGATTGACACTGGGATGATGTTTTCAGAGTAGGAATGTCTAAATTTAGAATTCTGATTCACGCTGAGATTTCAAAGTGGACGTGGCTGACTTCTGAAAGGTTCTCGCCCTTAGTGTTATGGAGGAAGAGATGTTTGCCACTCACCTCTCAAAATCAGGCCACCTTTGAATTGGTGGCTACAATAGGAATTTAGGAGTCTTGCTTTAGATGCATCTGTTTCAGCTGCTTTACCAGTTATGTTTTAGAAACAGCTACCCTAGATGCCAGTCTTACCATAGCATTATCTTTAATTTACCTTACGTTTAAAAAAGATCTGATTACTCAGGGATTCTCAGAGGAACAGTCTATAGTGCAGATGGGACCATACCTGATTATAGGCCATTTGTACACAGGTCCCCCATTTTAACTGTAATGTAAATAATGCTTTCATATGAGCACTGAATAAACTAAATATTCAATTTAGTGTGCCAATACCACGAAAGATGTAAAAATAGCTGAACTGTAAATATTGTAAATCTTTCGAAAGATTGTCCAGAAATGACTGACCTTTTGTAAATCATATAAATCGTATTCTTGACACTGAAAATTTTCCTCCAATGTTTTGATTTTTCACACTAGGCTTTCTTTACAAAATGTCAGCTGCATACCATGTTTTAGATTAACTTCATTTAGTTTTACACTTCCCTGGGATATGAGAGGCAAAAAACCTTTTTACCACTTTATCACTGTGTTGTTAGATAATTTATCAGAAAGTACTAATTTATTCTAAAGTTCACGGAGACAATTAAAGGACTTATATTTTTAAAATTATATTTCTTTTTGAAAATTTTTCAGTACAGTGCACACAGAAAAGTAGGCAAAACATAAAATACCAATTTGGTTATCTAAATTGATTGGAATAATTCCAATAACTCATTGGAATATTTAGCTTAAGCAAAAAGAGAATAAAACACATTCTGTTTGGTCAAACTATGATTTCAAGATGCATTTTTGTCATGTCTAAATTATTTACCTGCCACTACTTTTACTTTAGCACTTTATAGATAAAGATTTTGGCATACCCTGTAAACTGGAGAATACCACACCGTGTGTGTCTGTATCAGATACACTGTAACTGAGGAGGCTTCTTTCCTCAGCTGACATGCTTGAGATCCTCCGCACCCTTGCCTCACCCAACATGGAAATATACTTACTAGTTTGTTCTAAGATTTTTAATTTTAGCACATCAAGGTGTGAGGGGGGCGGGGAGTAAGGTATGAAAAAGTGTGCAGTTGCAGCTTAGTATTTTCAAACAATGAGAAAGATTTTTTTTTTTTTTCTTTTTTTTTCTTTTAAACATTGAAGTTTTAAAACCTCAAGGAAGCACATGACAAAATAGTCTGTCAGAAGTGCCAGCAGGTGTGGCTCTGAAAAGAAACCCATTGTCCTAAAGCTTGTAGGAATGGGGGGCTTTGGGGAGTGAGGGCCCACATAGGCTGCGGCTGCCTCGATGCCAGAACACAAGTCAGTCTGCTGACACAACATGCCTCAAGATGAGCTTTGCACAGTTAGGTGACAGACTGATAAACAGCTCATTTTTTTGGAACCAAACTCAAAAGTCATTCTAGCAGGGTTTTAACATTTGCAGATAGTTGTACATTGTTCCATAAATTTGCTGTTTCAAATAACACATGTTGCTTTCTGATAACAAGTTATGGCTTTCGAGAGGAGGCCTTCTCTTTGTTGCTGTAATATCAATGGGAAGGCACTGGACTGCTGTTACTGATGCCTATAACCCAGGTTATTTTGGGAAATAATGTTTTAGGCAAATTCAAATTTATTTTGTACTTTTTGTTTTTCAAGTCTATGTGGTCTCCAGGTATGTTCATCCTGAGATGGGGATGCACAACAGCAAAAGAAGGCATTGGAGAATAGTCTAGCTAGAAAAAGCAGGGGAGAAAAGCCAATTTATCGCTGATCATTCAGCCTAGAAGTATTTAGGCATCATTTAGAAAGAAATACAAGTAAAATTTAAGTTAAAAATATTTTTATCTGGAAAGAAACAGGAAATATTAACCGTTTTCTCTGAAATTAGGTGTTAAAAGTGACATGTTCTTTTAAATACAGGCCTTCTTTAATTTGTATTGAAATGTATTTAAGACAGATGATGTACATATGAGAAATCTAAGTGACAAAAATAAAATATGCTTTCAGTAGATGCAAGAATATATTTACTGTAAACTATAGACCTTTGTTTTCTGTGCTGGTGCACTGATAAGAGCACAGATGTGTATGTGTACCTACACGTGTGTTGCAAGCAGAATGGAGCTGGTCAACCAGTTTGTCCTGAAGACTGTTGTGAAGGGATCTAATATGTTTTGACTTTTTTACACCATGTCTGAGTTACAACCCTACTTTAATTTACCATCAGAATTTGAACAAGGTGCCCAACTACTTCTAGATACCATGATTTGCTATTACACTAATGACAGGAATTACTAAAAATCTTTGCCACCTTATTGACCATTTAAAGTGCTCAATATTTCTAAGTGAACTCATGCTTTGAGGAGGTTTGTCCAGAAAAACATTTCAAAAAGCAGTTCAAAAGAACAGTGTGGAAATTTGCAAGTCAAACTATGATTTATAGTATTATTTTTATAAGTAGCAACCGCAAAATAATCGTGCTGCTGGAGCCAACAGCAGTATTTTGAAATGGTAGGATCTAATGTATGAGGTTATTGCATATGAGTGGAGAGATATGTTATTGCAATGATATATTTTATTACTTGCTTCTGTTTTTATTAAGGATAATGAAAACCTGCTGTTTGGCCCTGTGAACAGAACTAATGTGACCTTTCATGTGACCCACCTGTTGTGCTTTCACAATCGATAATAGTTACCTCATGTTAGGGTGATCTGGAAAATAACAGTGTGCCAGCACCACAGAAAATAACATTTGTGTTTCTGTTATTTGAATTTGTATTTGCCTCAGATCTGAAATTAAGGAAAATACAGGTTATCTAACAAAATGCTTAAAAGCCAAAATATTATTGTAAGGGTATTTTCTGTAGTACTAGCAGATAGATTTTCAAAGGCATTTAGCTGCTGAATCATAGCTGTAAATTTGCAGAATTGGCTTAAAATATGATTTTTAATAGTATCAAAGATGGTGTGAAAGTCCAATTAGCTGTTTTGAAAGTTAGGAGAGCACACAAATTAAGAGTCGCTATATATAGATGCAAGTTTTCCCACTTACTAATTTAAAAAAATAAATTTTTTTTTCTGTTTCATGTAGTACATAGTATTTATTTATTTTGAGTGGAAAATCTTAGAAGGCTGAATTATTTCTAGGCATTATTCTTCCAGTTGTATTTAGGTCTTGATTCTGGAAACAAACATTTAACATGAATAGTGCAATGTTGTTTTTCTAGGGGTGCCTGGCTTGTATTGGGATGACTTATATGTTATGGGCATATAGATTTGCAGGCTCAGGACCCTGATTTCAAAGAGCTTTTCATGTGTGAGTTAGAAGTACATGTGCTACTGCAGAATTTGCTCGACAGACCAGAAAGGCTCTTTCCCTTTGGAGCCCTTATGGTTTATCTGGTCAATGGCTTGCAAGCTAAGAACGATTTACACATTGGATCAATGATCCATAAAATAAGGGGGATTTCCACCATGTCTGTCAGTGACAAGTTACAGTGTGGCCACACAGTATGCGTTTTCAGAATTCATATGTATGCAGAGATATGCAACTGTATAAATTATTATTATGTGATACTGCCTAATGGTCAGGGAAGTATATAAATAATGTATTATGTGTATTAGAAGGAACTTTGTCATTTCTCCATTTCACTTGTTTGGATTGAAAAAATGTGTGTGTACATTCTGTATTCTGTGCCAATAATCTGTGTTGTACATGCATCAACAAAAATTAGGCCCAGTTAACACAAGTGGCCTCTCAGTACTACCCTTTTCCTCAAGTCATGTCAATGAATTTTTCCCTCTTTTGACCAAGTAGATGTCCCAGATACTGAAGATGATCAGTTGGATGGAGTTAGAAAACAGGGTCAAATGCCCTTAAATGAAAGTGTCCTCTCACCAGTGTGTTTGTGGTTAAGCCAGGAGACTGTCAATTTGAGTGTCTGCTGATGGCAAATGCTAAGTTGTGACATAGGGAGAGAGGTATCCTACTAAGTAGGCAGGGCTTGATCAAAAGCCCCTTTGAAGTCAATAGAAAGCTTCCTATTGACTTAAACAGGCTTTGGAACAAGCCCTTAATTATGATGTACTCAGTCAGTCATGTAATAAGCCTCTTATTGCCTAATTATGTACAATAGTAGCTTTAGACCTGTGACCCTTATGTAGGTTGGACTCCTTATCTTCCAGAAGCTCCATACTACAAACTGACCCACTAGTAAGAGCAATGTCCCAGGTCCTTATCCTCAGTTCCTTCTCTTGCCTTAAGGGTCTAACCCTAAGCTGCAGTACAGTTGAGTCTGCCAGCAGGCTTATACCTTGTGTTCCCCATTATCCCACTGTAACGGAGAGGACAGGGACCGCACTGTACAGTAAACCTTAAATCTTGTCCATAAACCTGGCAAAGTTCTTGGGACCAGCAGCAGACTGAGCATTGCCATGCAGAAACCCTGTATGTCTGGGTCTGATCTTTGTCAGTGGGCCCATTTCAACTATACTAGCAAGAACACTTTGGTTTCAGTGAGACTTCTTCATTGCAGAGGAGGCTAAATAGTGCAAATGGTGCAGTCTGGAGCTGCATTGCCTTTTGTAAAGAGTCTCCGTGGGAAGTCGTCCTCCAGGCAGGTGAAATGAGCCTGTCTTGGTCTTCTCCCTCTTCTTCAGCCCATTTGTTGACTGGTTGGTATGCACAAGAAAGCCTCCAGGGGATACATTGCTACGGAAAGCAAACGTCCTTACGAAAGACAAACGGTTCTTACAGAAGACACTTGACAGAGTTTTACTACGGTTTACCTTGAGCAGTATGTAAAGGATCACTGGATATTCGTGGGAAATGAGAGTGTTAGCACTGGGATGAGCAAGTTATAAGTTGAAAAGACAGCTTATAGGGTGCCTCACACAGCTGTTTTTAAGTCACCTGGATTTCAGTATTCTCGGTTAATCTTTGGAGATTTCTCTTAAAAAATATTTGCTGTTGAGATAATTTAAGTGGTGAGCTGGCAGGCATGTTACAAAAGCCCAAAATCTGTAGCAGGATGTCTTGCACCTGTTTTCCAGTAAGGGTGTAGTTCTGTGACTTTGTATCGGAATGATCCATGACTGCTGACAGCAGTGCTCTTAATCACGCTGTTAAACAAGTATGAATTTAGAGGCAGTTTGGAAGAGGGGTACATATGAAACAATCCTTTCCACAAGTTTTTGATGGGCATCTATTTGGCTATGTTCTTTCTGTCTGTGAGGTTTGAGGGTTAGAGTCAGAAAAAACAGAGAATGCCAGAGGTTTGTATTGTGCTTTTAACCTTTTTCTTTGCTTTTTGTCACTACCTGTCTTATCAAAATCTAATTTAGATTCTGAGTTGCTTGGATTCTAAGAATCTGTGGCAGGACTTATGTCTTAAATTTTTAACAGACAAGCCATTTTCACTCTGCCCTGTGTTTGGTTATTCGAGATCAAGACACCCAAAAAGCTTCATTTTTAAATGGTGTATGGGCAGAGGTTTCTGACAGTCTGGTGCCTAGAAGATGTCTTTGTAGTACTAGTGGTTCTTTTTTAGTGGTGAAAAGACCCTGTATCTTTTATTTATCTTTGAAGTACTCTGTCCATATTGAAGATAATTAAAGAGGAGAGTGCAGGTTGGCATTTTCACTTAGGACAGATAAACAGCATTAGTTTTTATGCTTTAGAAAAATAATACTGATATTTGGTTAAAAAAAACACCGTGGTTTTCATATACCAGAATTATTTCTGTCAGCCATTCATCTAACACGTTATTCTCTTCCCAGATCTTTTCCCTGTTGTGTCCTTATTGCAGCAATCATCAAAACCATTTGAAGAGTTTAATTTAGACTGAAATGATTCTCTATAGAATAAACAGAATATCTCACCTGTGAAGGATGATTACATTTTCTAAATTTGTTTAAAAAGGAAGGACCTTCATAATTCACAAGTGTTCTACTTGCAGTTTTTATGGTGGAGAAATTTTACATACTTTAAGTCTGAAAATAAAGCACTGCTGTATTTGAGTGCTATAAGCAATTTAATCTTTCGTGTTATAGGCACTGAAAGAGTAAGGATCAGCGTTTTGAGTTGAGCTATCACCTGGCCATGCATTACTATTCTTTTACTGTGAAAATACTTTTTTTCTGGTTATTTGAGTACTCGCGTTGTGAGGCATTTCAGATGTTGTGAACCAATTATGCATTAAAAGACAGTTGTAGTAGAGGTATAGGTAAGACTAGACAAAACCAGGGATGCCCTGTGAAAGCGTTAGCTTAGAGTTCTGATGAATCTTCTGCATGTGTGGGTAATTCTCATCCACTTCTGCGTGCAGCTGAGGCTATCGACTTGCTGTTTAAGATGCTGTGTTTTGGTGAGTACAGGTATGTCACTTGCGCAAGTCTAATCAAATGCATTTAAGGATGGAGAGACAAATTCTTCACCTGCATGCATTCTCACTCTCCCCAGCAGCAATGCTGGTACAGATTTGCTTTGTAAATATGAGTAGGCTTGCCAGGAACTGTGCAAATGAATTTCCATGGCATTCATGGCAAGAACAGAATCAGAGGATGTACTGCATATGTCTCAACTGTCTCTTGCAGCCCATACAGAAGTTGTATGGCTTTGCTAGCTACCAAAGCTGTAGGTCCTCAGTGGGGGCCTCTAATCAGGTCTGTGGCCCTACCAACCCTGTTACTCCTCCAGACCAACTCAAACTGTGTAGCATACACAAACAGCTAATTGATTTATGCAGCAGCATCTGGCTAGTCCAGATTTCCAGTAACAGGGCCGTTCAATAAGATTTCAGTTTGTCTGATTTGTTAAATAGCCTTTGCTCTCTCCTTTGTAATTAAACAGATATTTAGATATTGTATTCATATACCTGCATCTGTGAAATGACATATTTCATGTCGGCCTGATTTGTGAATTTCCATGCATTTTTTTAGAGGTTGAAAACCTTGGCTAAGGGCCTGAAACAGGCCAAATGTGCTACTGTTGCTATTTCTTTGGTGTCTTGCATAACCCAGCTGTTTTGTTTAGGTTCAGTTATATTTTTTTGCTCTCTTTATAATGGGTTATATTTTTCTCTTTTTAAAGCCATGTTAAATTTGCATACTTGAATTAATTTGCTGTTGGTTGATTGTTCCTTATACCTGTTACCTAGCGTGCAAGTTCAAGGAATTTGTCTCGTATATTTCCAGCAGCTCATAGCATATGAAATGTCAACTTTTTCAATGCAAAGTTAGTTGTGTGTGCTTTTGTTTTCATAGTTCAATTTGAGATTCTGCAGAACCAGTTTTGGGCAACATATTTAGGAAAATCAGGATCATTTCAAGATGGAGTCTTATAAAAGGAGTGGCTACTTTAAGAGCAGATTTACTTTACATACTTTTAAATACCTACTGCAGTTTGGTATAGTTGTATGTATTCTTATTTCAGCTTTCTTCTCCTTGAAAGACTTGACTATCTTTTTCTTTTGCATATTGAGGATTCCCTGTGTCCCTGCTTCTCTTTATTGTTTTCTACCTTTTCACAGGAACAGAGTTCTGTTCATCCTGTCGTATTCATTCTATATTAAAAACAGTATCCAAAAGTCAAAGGGCAGTTCTGAATGCAGTAGTCTGGCCAAAAATATATTGGTGTGACAGGATTTCTGTTCTTAAAAAGAGGGGAGAAAAAAAAAATTGAGGGTAAAAAAAAAAAGACTGACCTTATAGATTTGCTGAAGATTCTAAAAATTGAAGAAAGGTAGAGAGTCACGTTCTCATTTTTCTTGAATATCTCTCAATTCAGGAGTATTTTGTGTGTATCTGGCTAGGTGTGAGTGTAAATATATGTGTACATGTTTGTAAAAACATGTTTTATAATTTGAAGTTATGTAGTCTGTAAAAATAATACCCCCAAAAGCAGTTAGTCTGTCATAGATGATATAGCTCAGCTTTTATATCCTCTGTTCATCAAAAGAACTGATGAAAATTTCATTCTAACTGACAGCTAAGTAGCTAGAAAAATAAACTAAAGACTGCTGATGCCAGATCATAAGCAACATGATAATACGACTGGCTGTAACCTGATCATAGATGGATCAATTGATGATATTCTAGATTAATTAGTCATGTGACTGACTTGCAGTTCTAAATTCCAGGAAAATATCTACATTAAGTTTAGTGAAAAATAGCATATTTAATTCAATACAGATGTTTTGCAGCCAGACAGTGATGGAAGTGCTTCCTAAGTATACAGGAAGTTGAGAAACACATATGAGGATAGGATAAATATATTTTGTTATTGGCAGACTTCAGCTTTTTTTATTTGCAGTTTAGAAAAGATGTTATCTTATCTTATGTGATTTTGTATTACACTTAATTATTAGACAAGGAGGAACTTCAGATGCATTCAGAATTAAACAGAATGAAATAATTTTTGACTAGATCCTGAAAAAAAATTATCCTTCTGGTCTGTACTGTTAAGGATTTATTTCCTTATCCTTTCCTTCCTTTTTCCTCTTTGCTTTTTCCCTGTTCCTTGCCATTAAATGACAGGATTGTTTTAATTGTTTAAAGAAGAGAGGATTGTGGACTATTCTGGAGTGTCAGTTTCTGTACCTAAGCCTTGCTGGCTTACCAAGCTTTTCCAGTTCACTGATGCAAGTGCAAGCTTCTAATGGTTCATATGCCGCTCTAATTCTGACTTATTTGGCAGTTGTTTCTTGAATGGCCTAATTTTACATATGATTAGTTTTAAATTCTTAAATCACAACATAAACTGTGTGTATTATATTACTATAAAAGTATGTTAATACTTAGGATATGATTAACTTGAAGGGTGAGTTCTGTTGAAACCTGAAGTAACGCATGAGTGAATCTGCTCCATTGTGTTTGGCATTTTCTAGATTCCGTGAAGTTTAAACCAAAATACTAATTCCACTGGCCTGAAATCATCAACATCTTTCTCTGTGAAAGTTTTTCTGATGTTATAGCAGTTGCTCAAGATTCTAAGGTGTAAGTTGCATGATTTCACTTTTAATTTTTATGCATTTCAATTTAATTTTTCCTTTTGGGGATGGTGCATTAACATCACATTCTCGTTGTTACGTGTCACTGTGATGACAGTAGTTGAAATAACAAATGCTTTTGTAAGGTAACAGTAATCTGATTATCCTTCCCGAAAGTAAATACTTTCATTCTTTTGGCTTGTTGGTAGAGAATGTCGCGCTGGTGCTCAAGAAATATGAGAATATGACTTGATAACAATTTGACTTTGATAACAATGACTTGCTGCAGTATGGTTAGCCATGATCAAATTAAGGGGGGAAAACCTGCAGGAAATAAAAAAACCCCAAATATTGTTTATTTAAATCTCTGATGTTAGGAAGTCTCTGAGATTCTGTGTTAAAATAAGGATGTAATGTGCAGTTTGTTTTTACCAACAGATGAGATATATGCTTTTTGGAGTGTTACCCAATGAGAATGACACTCTGGTAGTCAGATGTTTGTTTATTTCCTCATATGTTATGTTTTGTCTATCTGATGGCTTGTCTAATAAGGATGAACATGTTTGTGATTCCTCAGATTGCCGTATACACTCTTAGATCTCTTCACCAAATGGACTGTTGGTGATATCTCAATTTCATTACTTCCACTGCCTTTTACTGTGGTGCAGATATATTTTTGCGTGATTACATATTTTATCCATCTTTTCTTTGCATCTTATTATTTTAATTTCCTTAGAATTTGTTCTTCAGAAAGTTGTTTTGTTGAGGGACTAACTTTGCAAAGTTACTTGCAACAATAACGTGTTTAATTTCCAACCAAATTTCTTATAGAGCTTTCTTACTAATTTTTTGGTAAAAATTTGTTTGGTTGTCCATGTCTACAATTATGTAATCTGTTACTTTTTCACTGTATCAGTCCAAATACTGATTCAAAAATTTGGTGTGTGCAAATCCATGTCCTGGTCAGCTCATTTTGATTTGAATACCTGTGTTTTCTTGTTTATATATTATTGTGGTACTTTAAAGGTTTCCATGCCGTATGGAGTGCAGCAGCTTATTTGTTTGCTGTGGAACTTGTAGTTGTCATTTGGGATATATTTTCTATGCTGCACTATTTTAAAAAATATTTGCCTGTTGCTTTCTTAATATATTTTTTACTAATTTCAGAGCTGCTGGCCCATTTTGACATCAATCAGACTAATACTATGTATGTTCAATAAGCAGAAGTCTTTGAGAGAAGCATTTTTTTCCACCTAGGGTACTATATAAAGTAAATTCCTTAGAATATATGTTTCAACAGGTTTGCATCATTTTGTGTCCTGAAATATGGGATGCTTGTAGATGAGGAACTTTAAGTGTAGACCTAGCCTCAGAATTCCCAAAGGTAACTGAAATATTTAGGTTTGAGAATTATTCGTCATCACTTCAGTTGAGATCTCTGAATTTATTTTTTTTTTTTTGTGCTATCCATACTGTCCTGAGAAAGCCGAGTGTAGCATTATTACTACATAGAAATTTTTGCCTTTTGCCATGAATTTTACTGGCAGACATGAGTAAAATAAGTGAATCAAAGACAATCTGCAAGAGAGACTTATTAATTCTCCTGGAAGTATGTTGAGTGCTCTCCTCATATTTTCTTTTGTGTAGATCTTGAAAACCAAGAGCCAAAAAGAAGTCTAATACCATTCAAGAGTAGTCCATTTTCTTGTATTGTCCCTTTTGTTTTTCAGACTTCCCTGCATTCAGAGACGTGCGCGTATTATTACTGTGTGCGCAGGCATGGGAAAAAAAAAGTGGTGGGAGACTCTAATGTGAAATATTCTCAATATTATTCTTCTTTAGAGTATTACTGTGAAATAGCTTTAGCTCCTTTTACTGCTAATAGTTTAATTTCTGATGGATCACTAGTTTGATTTCAGAGTCAGATATCTTAAAAGAAACTGAGTCTCAAAAGAAGGCAATTCACTTTACCCCTAACCAGTTAGATAATGCTCTGAAGCATCAATGTATAGAGGAAACACAGAATAACGAAACTGGTAAGAGATTTCTTATATGTGAAGGTGAGGACATTAGCTGAAGGTGAAGACATTCCTCCTTTCTATTCTTGTAGGACTTCCTAGGATAGAAGTCAAATTCTGGTGTGTTGAAATTTCCTTTGAAGGCCGTGCTTTGGCAAGATGCTGTCTTGCTGCTTGTAAAATGACTAAAGTGTCTACCAAATGCAAGTGCCAAGTCAAAATGTGTTCTGTATTTTGGTAATTGTGCAGAAAGAACACCAGATGGTTCTGATGATGAAGTGCTTTGGGTGGGATCACCAAATTTTAATGAATGGCAAACTCCAAAGGCTTAATTACCAACCTCTCTAGCAGCATACTTCTTATCAGAGTCGAAAAGTTATTTTCAGACACAGCAAAGAAAGAACCATATATTTCTTTGCCTGTAACTGAATAAAACCCACTTAGCTTCTCTGTAGGAGTATCTGAAATTCGGAAGACTTGGGCCTAGTAGAAAGGGTGCCAAATTGTATTTCCAAAGTGGAAAAACTGTATTATGAACAATACTGTTTTTGTTCAAGTAGCTTGATACTTTCCTAGCATGCTCAATTTTCACAGTGTGCTGTTAATATAGAATTCTCTTGCAATATGAATATATCCTACATTTTGCGTTCAGGTATATAATGATATTTATTGTCTACATCTAGTATGAGGTTGCTCAAGAGTGGTCTGTTCTTTTAGAAGATTTTCACGTTGGAGAAATTTGGACAGGCCATGTTTAGAGTAGAGAAACTCAAAAATTAAACAGCATTTCACACAGCACATTTTCTAACTCCTGCAATGTTGCTTGATTTCCTAAAGTAAGTCCTCACAAGTTTGAAGTGTTGATTGATTTGCTTCTGCAATGTTAAATTTTGACTTTAAATTTTAATACCTTCCAGCCAGCCGTAATAACAGTATAGCAGTAATTTGTGTGCTGTAATCACAGAGGACTTTGTATGTATTTGAGTGAAGTGTTCTGCGTATAATTTTTTTCATTGCATTTGTATAACATGTTTCGTAAATCGTAGTGATGTTAGAGAACTTGGTGATATTAGTGTTTGCTTCCAGCTTTTACACGAGAGTAGTATTACCCTTGTCTGAAACTGTAGTCGTTTTTGTCATTGAAGGTTTTCACCATTGACTGTAGTGTGATTATGGGGTCAGCTTGTTGAAATACATCTTGGATGAGGCATAGATGAGATAATGAGGCCAAATACAGCCATCACGTATCATGCAAGTCCTTTGGCTTCTGTAGGATTGGACTGGTGCAACTGTGAAATATGGCGAAATTGGAGTTTTATAAAATACGAGACTCCTGCTTCTTCTGTTGCCATTTAACAATGAACAAAACCAGAAGGGCCTAACTGGTTATATTTTTTGACCCGCTTCATGTGTCTGCAGGAGCCAGGTTCTGAAAATTGTTCAGACTTGCTGTAGAGCACAGCTGCTTCTCCAGGTAGGGAGAGGTATCAAGAAGAGTATCATATATGATTGATGGGAGACTCTCTTGTTGGCATTGAGCCACTTTGTAAATTTTTTTATATAATTATGTCTTAATTTTTGTACATGTATTTAAGCAACTTGTGATTAGTTAATCTTAAAACCGGAGTCAGCATGCTTACAGAGAAGATTCAGCTGACTTCTAAGAGTAATGTGTTTTTTAATACTGATAACTTTTAAAATGTTTTAATAGTTTTTTTGCTGATTTTTGTAAAGCTCTACGTGGCTTATACTGGGATTCTGCTGTCTTTGATCTTATTGCCTAGAATCTTATTCCCTGATTTTCAAGGTGACTTGCTATTAAGGTGTTGCTTAATTGCACAAGTGATCCCAGTACAGGGTGTCAGTATCAGAAATGTGTGTTGCTTGATCTCGCTCCTAGATCCTTGTATTATTACTTGAAAGTTCTACAAACTTTATGTTGGCACTCTGTACAGACAAAAATGTCATCCAACTGAAGTATTTTGAAATGTTTATTTTCTTCTAAGGTACTTTAAAATTATATCTGGAAATGTTATATAGGTGTAATCTTGTGGTGATTAATAGTAGTAATGTTTGATTTTGTGGTGAATTGTCAGGTATTGACCATTCAGGAACATTCTGAAAGTTTCTAAGACGTTCATTACCTCACTGGGGTGACAGAATAAAGTGCAGAATCCTAGATCCATTAAACTGATGAATCAAGTACAGCTGGGTTTTAACCCTACATTCCAGAAATAGCCAGACCTTCCTGTGAGATCAGGGGAGTCCCCAGGGTTTGATATATTTCTTTGAGGGACCATATTTATTCACACCGAGCAATGTGTCTGTTGATACTTTCAAAATGCATGTCCTCTTAGGACTGTGTACTTTTAAGACCCTTTATGGCAATTTACACAGCACTGAGAACTGTGGAATCTTGAATGTAGCTGTGACTTGCAGTGCCACCCTAGTGCCGTTAGTTGGAAAGAAAGGGAAGGATTAAGTCATTTGGAAGCAAGGGGTATTTAGCAATAATGTAACTGAAATTATAAACTTGATCACTGGAATTATAACTAACACTTAAGAATAAGGACTAAAAACTTTGTCAGGTGGGAAATATGATCTATTAATGTGATTTTGGTTCTTGAGAATGGCATAGACTAAGATCTTAAACCTTTTCTTTTTCTTTGATTTCCCGGAAAGTTTCCTTGTAAGTTTACTTATACGTAAGTAATTAACTTTGCACTGCATTCCAAATGATGCATATGCCAGAAAAAGAGGGCAGAGTCACCTGGAAAAAGAGAAATTTCTAGCTCAAAGAAGTGAAATGTGTCTAGTTAAAGTAAAGGAGAGGAATGAGAAAACTGAAAAAAAAAAAAAGCAACCTACATACTTTATAGTTGCTGGGGAGAAGTTATAACTTGTGCTCTAGTGATTTCTGATGGATGTTGCTGGAATGTTCACTCTGGTGTTCGTTAGAAAGAAAATGGAGAAAACAACACCCTAAAATTCCACAGCAATAGCTGCTTCATTTAGCACAAACATATTTGAAGCACTTCCTAAAGAACTTTCTTTTTAAAGAAATGTAAGTTATTCCCTGTATAGTTTTCTTTCCTCATTAGTTTCCTTTTGTTTGGTTAAACTAGTGATAAGATCTTGTAATGAGACATGTCAGGCTGATGAGTTTATTTTGTAAAACTTTTAGGTTTGCTATCCAGATTTTTGAGTGTGTGATTTTTTTTTTAATTATTTTTTTAAAAAATCAGTATTCCATTTACATTTTTAAAATATTGTACACAAAGCACCTAGTACCCACCCCTCTAGCCATCAGCTTTTCGTTGCTGCCTGTCATTATCATGCTGAGGGCAGGTGCAGATAGCCTGAGGCTCATAGATGTTGAGCAATGCTAGTAAGTGCCTGGAGATATGGTTTTATATGACTACCTAAAAAGGCTAGGAATCATTTTCAGCAGGTGAAAAACAGAACCCTTCCCTTAAACTTGCCTTTAAATTTGTAGCTTAGGACAGTCTCTCCTAAAGTACAGGGCACCTCTGGCTCCAAGATCAGCAGTTTGCTAATACATGATCTCTATACGTGGTACAATAACCAGACTATGAACATAAGACTGCTCTGTATGGACTAATAGAAAGTAGTGCTTTAGCATTTTAACCTGCTTGCCTGTTAGTACCCATGACTGGACTTACCATAAATTGGAGTTAAGGGTCGTCGTATCATTGATTTGATGGGCAGTATTGCCTGCAAGGATTTATGTCTATGGTGAACATATTTCAGTTCTGGTTTCAAAATACATTGCAGAGGTGAATGTTGCATAAAAAATAGGAAATCAAAATCTTTAGATGATAGGCAACAAGAACAGATATTGTCAAAATCTTGTGATTTGAACAGAGATGTCACAGGTGATAATCAGAAGCAACTAGGGCTTCACCTGGTTACGTCTCCAAAGCTTGAATTCTTATCAAACTGATAGCTTTACCATTGAAGGAAAATTTCTGGTTCAAGGTGTACTCTTTCCTTAATTAAGCATAATTTTTTGCTTGCATTTAACTAATGAAGTAGTCATGCTTTAGGAGAGACTGAAAGGAAGCGGGGTTTTTATTTTGAGGGCTTGGTGAGGTAATGTGGTTCATTTTTTTTCATGTGATTTATTTGTCCAGCAGGTGAGTTTTAATTGTCTTTAAGACTGATTATTGTAGAAAATCACAAATAGAGTGATGCTTTGGGCAGAATACAAAACCATATCCTTGCTGGTAGTGCTCTGTGCCGCATACTTAGGGAATCATTTCCTGACAGAGGATGCCATGTAAGATGGGATTGTAATTGACTGAATGGATCCTTGAAGAAAGTTTTATTTACTTGTGATTCTTCTAAAGTGAAATTAAATTGGAGCACCTTTTCTCTGGTTATAGTGTTAGCAGAAATGAATTTAAAAAACCGGAGCTGAGAGGGGAAGTTAGTACATGGGGCCATTTAAAAAAAAAAAAAAAGACTTAAGCTATAATTATTATGTTTCAGGGTTTAAGAAAAAAAAAAACAAACAAACCCAAGATATGTAATAAGGAGGCTTTGTCCCTCAGGGAATCCGGGGAAGTAGACCTGAAGGCAGACATTCTTAAGGTCTTCTAATTATTTTTTATGTCCTAGTTAACTAGCTTTGAAAATCTGAGCTTCAGTAATGTGATACTGTCCAATACAGAACCCCAATATTTTGTCTGGATTAACACTAGTTTCAGTGGGAATTACTAGCGCACTTGTATTGTAATATTACAAAATTAATTTGTCAGGAATTTGTGTACAACTGACATAGTTCCTGGCCATTTGGCTCAGAATCTCCTTACATTAAATTCTGAAGGTAAGGGTACATTGTTGCATCTTCTTCTTCTATTTTTGTTTCAATTGCAACAATCAATCTCTGTTTGTGTGTTGTGTGTTTTTTTTTTTTTTTTGTTATGTAAGTGCACTGTGGTTGTGACAGGTTGAATCTCAAATTTTCAAATCCAAGTGCTATATGGTATATTTAAGCTGGAATTTTAAATATGGTAATGTGTTTCCATGCACAAGTATTATTGTTGATATCTCTAAAATAGCAGCTAGACATTTCCATTTGTAGCTCTTGGAAAGAATGGTAGAACTGGGCTTTCACAATTAACATTCCCCACCCTGTATGTATCTCTTTGCTTGAGGGCTCTACTTTCCTGTTTAAGAGGTTTCTTGTTACTATTCTAAGCCTTGCCTGTGCATATGTAGGTATTACACTATCAAAATTGTGCCAAGGAATTTGCACCTGGTAAAGGTAGCACAAGTACAATTTACTAGGGTATTCAAGTCAAAGGCCAGTAAAAGAACCTGACGAACATGTGTCCTAACTCCTTTCTGTGGTCTGTGTACAGCAGCTTCAGGCTTTGAGCAGTGACGCAGAAGGACTCAAAGCCTCTCGTGCTTATAAATGCCTACAAATATCTGAAGGGTGGGTGTCAGGAGGATGGGGCCAAGCTCTTTTCAGTGGTGCCCAGTGACAGGACAAGGGGTAATGGGCACAAACTGAGGCACAGGAAGTTCCGTCTGAACA
>Ga0065711_1028631_pt1 | contig 40070 bp, 27 predicted proteins | sample Hoacrofraction12_FD_59098 | JGI IMG/M metagenome (GOLD analysis project Ga0065711, IMG submission 59098) | Hoatzin crop microbial communities from Cojedes, Venezuela - Epithelial fraction 12 v2 (version 2) | ecosystem: Host-associated > Birds > Digestive system > Esophagus > Crop | place... | reverse complement strand
AAGAAAGATGAAGAGCTACTGGAGAGAGTCCAGCGGAGGGCTACAAGGATGGTGAGGGGACTGGAGCATCTCTCCTATGAGGAAAGGCTGAGGGAGCTGGGCTTGTTTAGCCTGGAGAAGGCTGAGAGGGGACCTTATAAATGCCTATAAATATCTGAAGGGTGGGCGTCAGGAGGATGGGGCCAGACTCTTTTCAGTGGTGCCCAGCGACAGGACAAGGGGCAACAGGCACAAACTGAAGCATAGGAAATTCCTCGTGAACATGAGGAAGAACTTCTTCCCTCTCAGGGTGACGGAGCACTGGAACAGGCTGCCCAGGGAGGTTATGGAGTCTCCTTCTCTGGAGATATTCAAGACCCTCCTGGACACGGTCCTGTGCAGCCTGCTGTAGGCAACCCTGCTTCGGCAGGGGGGTTGGACTAGATCACCCACAGAGGTCCCTTCCAACCACTAACAGTCTGTGGTTCTGTGATTCTGTGAACAGTTAGAATGCACATTCCTTAGCAATGGCCCCTATATTTGGGGCAAGGCATAAGCACGTGCAGGGGTAGAAAAGCTGCTGTTACCATTAGAGAGTTGAAGGGGGCTGCCCCCGTTAGGTGAGTTCAGCTCCCTTCCAGTTGCTGTTTCTCTTGGTGGAAGGACGTCAGGAACAGTCACAGTACAACTCTGTGTCTCAAACTGCCTTGCTTCTTTTCAAGACTTCTTTTCAAGATGTCACAGGGCAACCACAGCCACTTGACAAACCTAAGATGTCAACCTTCTGAACAAGTTTTAAAAATAAATTATTTAATTAGCATAAACCTCAGAGCTAAAAAAAGCTGCTCTTGGATTAAATACACACAGCTGTTTAGTCTGTTTGTACTGCAGTCTTCCCTGTAGTATCTGGCAGTCAGAGCATAAAAAGGTGTTCTTGAAGTTAAATTATTTCTAGGACTCTTCTGTGCAAAAGCATCTGGATACTTGGGAGAAAAAAAGGGAAAATGAAAACTGTTCAGACATTGCAGTGTTTATTAAAAGATAAATGCTTTCCAGGGGTGTATTTCTCATTGATATAATCTTGAAAAATCCTCAGAAGACAATAGATGTAGGGAATGAACACAGCATATGTGGCACAACATTTCCTTGCAATCCACCCTTGCTTGAAGCAAGAGTAATATTTTAAGTTACTGATTCCAACTAGTTTTCTTGGAAGTCAGAGTTCAATTTACATTTCTGACTGCCTGAAGTTATTTTGAGAAATCCAAATAAAAGAATAGTCAGTCTTCAAAGCCGTCTCAGAAATGACATAGAAAATGTTAAGCATACCTGTGGCTTGTGTCATTTGTTATTATCAAACTTATATTCCCTCTGGTTTTGAAATCTCAGGGGAACGTTTTCTCCTAAGTGGTGCCTTAAAATGTAAATGTGTTTTCTGAAATTCATTGTGTTATCTTTTCTCAAGTATTTTTGATCTTTTTGATATTTTGCCTTTGAAAAAACAAAAAACTCGACAGAAAATGAACATGTTCATTGCCCTTATAGTATCAGTTTAAGAAAAAAAGAAACAAACCAGCCAACCAGGAAACCTTTTCATGGCTGCGGAATTGAATTAATTGTCATAGTAGTTCCTCAGAAATGGCAAATTTTGGAGACATTTAAGAGATATGAAACTTTTTTTCAGTATGCTGTAAAACTACAGCAGCTCTCATACTAAAATAGGGCCAGCTGACAGGGACTGGGTCTGTGCACCAGACCAGCATCTGTGCACCAGCACTGCACTCCCTTTTCTGGCACACGCTAAGCACAAGTGGGCCTGGACCTCTGCAAGGCAGTACCCGCAGCCTTGTCTTTGCCATGCAGACCTGCTGCCGGGGTACCATCCCATGAAGTGCCCGCAGATGCTTCAGAGCATCCACCCAGGGAGACAGGAGGCTGAGAGGATAACCAGCTTTGCCTTACTGAGGTACTTCAGTGAAAATACCTGCTGAAGGTAGGTGTTGTGAAGACAGTATCCAATATATATTGCTGGTATAATTCACTCAAAGGGGTTGAATTTTTAGCAGATCTGGAAGGAACTGGCCAGCGCTTTGCACTGGAACTGCCTATGCCTCCCTGTGCTGTGAGCGTCCCTAAATGACCAGAAAGGTTTTAAGCTTTAACAAGCCAGGTGCTACTAGAAAACAAGCTATGATCGTTAACATTTTGTTTAGAGAAAACTGCAGTTAGGGAGAAGAAAACAGAAATAAAAGGTTTGTAAGCCACTCTTTCCCTGCCCTCTGCAGGATGCTTTCTGCTTTCATTTCAGCCATCTCGGTGGATTTCTGGTTGTAGCAAACTCTATGCAGTCCTCTGTGCTCCCTAGGAAGGTTGTTCCTGTCACCTGTCAAGTGGCACCTTATCCCTGTCCCTCCCAGCAACCTCCCTGCCAAACCCGTGTCTCTCGCTGTCTCACCGCTTCCTGCTCTCTGGTACTGTCAGGCTTTCCCCTGCACAGCTCAGTTGCCTCTTGGAGGATGATCAACCCCCTTCCCTCAGGGGACTTCACACCACACCATTCCTCTTCCTAAGAGAAGAGCTGGGAACACACAACTGAAATACACTCCATCTGCCTAAGCGCTACAGCCACCGGTGCTTCACCTGGGTTTTGCCAAAGACCTGGGTGAACAGAAAGGTGTTTCTGGTGCTGCAGGTGAAGGGGACCTGGAAGTCAGTGTCCTGGTATTATCTCAGGGCCTGTGACAAAAGTGTCCTGGACCAGCTATTAGCACGGGCCCTCATGTATTCCCATTTCCAGCCAGGAATAAAAAAGAAAGCTAGAGAGTGCTTCTGGTGGCTGACCTTTGCCCGGTCTCCAGAAGTTTCAATGTATGTTTAAATTAGTTGGAAATAACCATTAACTCAGAGGAGTTATAGGGGATGAAGTTTGGACTTTCTCTATTTCTTCAGAGTCCAAAAGATAAGAAACATTCTTACTAGCAACTTCTCTTGTTTGAGATTTTTTTAGCCTGGATAAGTGCTACTTGTGTCAATCAAGAAAGGCACTGAATGCTCTGTAATCTCAAGAGATATTAATTTGCAATTCATGCGTTATCATACAGCTCTCTGTGCATTATCTTGGGCACAGAAACGCAGTTAAGAATTTCTTGTCCTCAATCATTTTTTCAGTTTCCTCACTTCAGTTGATTCCGTTCTCCATGAGACTGAACTGGAAAGTGGATTGCCGAAATCATGAGATTAAATAAGTCAAAACTGAGTTTTATTTTGGTTTTCTGTATGATGGAGATGGAACAATCAGTGTTTAGCTTAGGGCACCAAGGAGCAGAGAGCAGGCAGGAAGTTTTGCAGGCAAAGAGAAGGTACCTAAAACTGTCTGAATTTAGAATTTCCCTTGACCTTTAATGAGAGACACCGGAGTGGAGGAGAAGAGAGGCATGCAACACAGCATAGTACTGTGGTACTGAGTCACACCTTTTAGGCTCATCTAGGCTCAATATCTTGTCCCTGGGAGATATAAAACTCAGAAGTCTCAAAAAAACTCTAATCGCTGAGTGTATCCCGTTATACCTCTCTGTGGTATTCCCAGATGACTGGGCTAGGGTAGGATACATTTTCCACTTTAACCCATCAGAGGATTTTGAAAGTTCACAGTAGCATACAAAAAAGCAGAAGTCAAAGGAACAAACCTTTGCCACCAGCTGCATCAGTCAGAAACTGCTGAAATGGAAGATAATGAACATTTCTGGACTGTTGATTATTGGTGTAGAAATTCTGATGGACTACGTTGGGAGATCCAGCTCACTTCCAGCTTAACAGCATTTTGAAAGCCATCACAAACTTCCTTTTGAATGACAACAGCCCCTCTGAAATTGAAATCTGTGGAAGCGCCTTCCTTCCATTCCTGCCTCCCTTCCCACCGGCCCCCCCAAGCCACTGCCAAGGAATGAAAATGATCCCATGGTCATGCTGCCAAAGTAAATTAACATGATTCACAATTTTCCATAATAACTATACGAAATTAAAGCAGTTGGTAATTAAAGTAATCCTTGCTCCCTGGTGACACATGCAGCATGACAAAACAGAAGTAAAGTGACAGCAGCAGAGCCTGTCTCCCTTACTTACTCGTTGCTTCAGTGCCTTGGTCTGCTGAGTGACTGATCTTCTACTCAATTACAGAAGAGCAACAAAATTAAATTAGGGTGAATATTTGTGGTGAAAATGTTAACATGAAAGTATCTGCTGTGATTCATAGCCCATAAAATAAAATCAATATACTTTCTGATTCATCATGCCCCTCCTGGGTCTGTGGTCGATTTTGCTGTGGTTTTCAGCAAAGCAAAGGAGCGCTGCAGGTTAGCCGCTGGACTGAGGCTGGGAAGCTCTGACCTGGAGACCTGCAGCTCAAAGACCAAAGATGTTGCATGGCAGAGAGTGGGTTGCTTTGAAACCACCTCCACTCAATGTTACATCAGCAGCTTTGGAAAAGGGACTTGTAAACAGAGAAGCTAGTTAAAACTGGAGCAGAACGTCAGTTTAAGCTCTCTGGCCCAGGCAGGGTAGGTCCTAGCAGAGCTGGCTTCTTTAGGATAGTCTCCCGGAGAAGCGTGGTGTCATGGCTCTCCGGGAGGAGGTCTCCCTCCCTCCTGCTGGGCCAGCTCTGCTTGCTGCATGCCAGGCGGAGGGGCTTGTCTGTGCTCTGCAGTTCAGGCCCTGGAAAACCAGCATCTTGGAACAAGCAGAAGTTGTGCCTCTTGCCTCCTAAGGACTGATTCGACAGAAAGGTTGCTTTTTTGTGTGACTAAAAGTCTCAGTTCAGACAATAGCCTGAACTCAGAATAAATTGATGAAGGGCAAAGAACAGGCACTTCTTCATTTTTTCTGAGTTGTGAGATTTTTGTCTTTTTGCACTCATTCCCCAAAACAAGAATGATTACATCTGTATCGTTTATGCTTTTGTACTGTTCCAGTAGCATAAATGTACACTGCAGTTAGCAAACGCAACAGGAAATTCTCTTCTCCTGAGGAGATACTATGTAAATCAGGACAAAATAGAAGTTTGAAGTAAAAGATAAAAAAGAAGCTTTATTAATGAGTGAAATCTTAGGCAAAAGTAGCTGCTTACAAAATCTTTGGAAGACAGATGTTGAATACACTTAGCACGGCCAGCACTGTCCGTCCTGCAGAGCGCTGGGTGGAGACATGAGTCCAAGGAAGCACAAAGTGAAAGTGCTTGGAAATGTGCTGTGGTGACAGCAGAGGTGGGGATGGGCTTACACTACTTCTTTGAAATGAATGCTGAAGGAAAGGCTTGATGCTCAGAAACAAGGCCCAAAGAGCCATCAAATGAAGGAGCAGGAAACAAAGTTCACTTTAGTATAGTTTGGAGGGAGGATTAAACTGAGCAGAAACAATCATTTCTATCTCATTGGTGTTGCACAAGATGGTGTGCCAGACAAGCCTAAAGCCTCATAATTGTAAACCTTCATCTCACAGTCCACTCTGCCACAGCGCTTTAGTATGATTCTGTCAAGACTCTCATTCTCCATATGCTTCTGCCTTCTCCCTGTCTCCTGTGACATAAGGGTAATAAATTCCTCAGGAAACGGAGATGTGGATACATGCTTCAAGGTTTATGAAGCACTCGGATGCAGTAATGTGCTCTCTGCCACTATTATTCCTGTATTCATTTCTCCATTTGCTAATTGGAGTTGAGGCATCGCTATTTACTCATCTAAACTAAGTGGAAAAAGCAGTTTCTCACTCTAGATGTGCAGCTTCATAAAGGCAAGAAGCTTAATTTCAAAGGTTAAATTATGACCAGCTGATAAGTATACCTGGGAAAAGAACAGTTACTATTGTAAAAGATTTTATTCTGTTGCTATAGAAACCTCTACAGCAAAGAGTGTCTTATATGTGAATGGTATAGAAGAAGAAATACAGAAAATATTTTATTGTACAAGATCAAGAAAACATGGCCTTTCTTTTTGTACTTGTGGGAAACAGGAAATACATTTTCAGTGAAAAGTGCAGTTATTTTAAATATTTTGTCACTGGAATATTTGTTCTCAAGCGCTATCTCCTCTGAGTTTTGAGAAAGGAAAGTGCCAGCTCCACTTTGATTGCAAGCAGTATCCTGTAATTCTTTGCAGGGACCCTTGAGAGACTTTTAAAATACTTAGTATTCACTCCCTTTACTCTGTGCTTCTAAATTATTTAAATTACATGAGGAAAAATGCAATTTAAGACTCTTCTGTGTGTGCAGGTGTCTGGACAAGAGCTCAGCCAGAGAAAAACACAAAAAACAGAGTTTGTATTTTCTGAGCAGTTTTTAAAATCACCTAAAATGCTCCCAGTGCAACTCCAGGTTATGGATCCTTGTGCAGGTGAACATGGTGGCCACAGTGGGAAGACAGCTCAAGCGAGCACAACCACCCAAAAAACTTTCATCCCTCTCGTTGTTACCCTAGTTAAAATCCTCCATGAGAGGTGAGGCAGACTGACATGTCTCCTCAATTTCAGGTCTGACCCATGCATGAAACAAGCTCCAGGTTGTAAATGCTCCTAGACCAGACCCTCCTAAGTTCAAATCCTCAAGGAGACATTTCCAGTAGTTAAAAGATTCAGGCTGTAAATTCTGCTAGAATTCATACAGCTGTCCAAGAAGCCTGCCTGGCTATTTTGCTTTACACAGATTTGCATTATGCTTTGAACTAGATCTGCAGTGATTTACAGCCTTCTGCCCCCAAATGACCTGCAGCAGTCCATCCTTCCAGATGTCAGTGTGTCTAAGGCAGTGTAGGAGGCAAGTGCTTTCTCAGGGTCATAAATGACTGAGTTAAAATTGCCTCCACAGTATCAGCCGATCTGCGATATCAGACAGTGTATGCCTCAGCCATGAAGTAAAATGGGTTAACTGAAATCACCCAAGGCAGTGGCTTTACTGTCAAGAGGTGAATTACACTCACAGTATGTTGGTTCTAAATAAGCCTTAAGTTTTAAAGCAAGCATTGCACAAACCAAGTGATGCTCAACACTTTTTTCCCAAGATATTTAAATTGTTAATGCACTAATTCTACCTTTAAAACATACCTCCGTTAGAACACTCCAGTCTATGTCTACCTAGCCAGCAAAGAAAAAGTTGAGATGAAAATATCTAGCAAATTTTCTTTTTTTTTCGTATGACCTCTAATTTGAAGAAGTCCAAATATAGTTGTTCTGTATTAATCTTCTGAACACTACAAAAGTACTAGATACCAAGATGTCAAGAGATGGTACGGTGGTTGTGATTGTGGTGTTGTCCCAGTTTTGGCTGGGATAGAGTTAATTTTCTTTCTGGTATCCGGTGTAGTGCTGTGTTTTGGATTTGGGATTAACATAATATTGATAACACACTAATGATTTTAGTCGTTGCTAGGCAGTCAAGGAATTTTCAGCTTCTCATGCTGACCTGGCCTGCCAGGTGCACGAGGAGCTGGGAGGGGGCACAACGGGGACAGCTGACCCAAACTGGCCAAAGGGATGTTCCATGACATATACTGTCATGGTCAGCATAAAGCTGGGGGGAAAGAGGAAGGAAAGGGGGGACATTCAGAGTGATGGCATTTGTCTTCCCAAGTAACAATGACATGTGATGGAGCCCTCCATTCCTGGAGAAGGCTGAACACTTGCCTGCCAATGGGAAGTAGTGAATTAATTCCTTGCTTTGCTTTACTTGCACACGTAGATTTTGCTTTCCTGTTAAACTGCCTTCATCTCAGCCCACGGGTTTTCTCACTTTCACCCTTCTGATTCTCTTCCCCATCCCACTGGGGAGGGAGTGAGTGAGCGGCTGTGTGGTACTTTGTTGCTGGCTGTGGTTAAACCGTGACAGTTGTTTACCTTTAAGGTTTTTCAGACAGCTTTTGGTCAAGTTTATCTCTGACATTCAGAGGCATCTCAGAGTGAAGAAAGTCACCACCAGATGAAAGCTTGATAAAGCTGGGAAGTGTGCTTTGCTTTACTCTAGCTATCCATCTGCTGGCCCCATTATTGCAAAGGGGCCACCACTGTTCTTACAGGGAGTGGTGTTTCAGGCACTACCAAGGCTCCACAAGTACTTGAGACCTTTTAAGACACAACCATGGTGAAAATCAGATTATCTGCATACTTAAGTAGTGAGATCAAACATATGTCCTTGGCTGAATTCCCATTTTTCCTGAGAGCAGGGCAAATTACTCAAAACATGAATTGCAGACATGAATGCAGGTCTGTCCCTTTCTGCTCCCAAACACCCAAGCGTAGTTGTTTGTAATGTATTTTTATTTTTTCAGTGTAGTGGAAGTTCTTCCAAACCTGATATTAGCATATTTCAAGTCATTGATAGCTTGTAAGCCTCTCCGTGTCCTTGGTTTTCTGGATTTTTTTTTTGCTCCACTTAAATTTTATTCTGGCTTTGCCATTTTCAAGACGTTTTCTGTTACTTGTGTGGGTAAACAGAGCAAGATTTAACTCTTGCTTTTTGTTTTGTCACGACACTCAACAGTCCACAGTCCATTTCCTTATAAATGCATAAGTAGATTTTGATATAATTAGCTAAGTAAGCATATGGCAAAAAGCATAACTGATGTGTGTGTTTATAAAAAGCAGGTCAATGCTTGATTTAAATCAGAACACACACAGTTTGCTCAGAAACTATTAAAATGCCTTTTCTGGGACACTTTCAACTTACCATTTTTGGCTTCTATGCTTACAAGACTCATGATGCTTCTTACATGTGTCTTCTATTTTTTCCAGGTTTTGGTACATTAGGTTATGATACAGTAAGATGTAAAGAAAGTTGGATGTTCTTTCTTGCTTGTGTAAAAGAAATATTTTACTGCCTTGTTCACATATGGTGAAGTGTGGAACCACATGGCCAGCTTCTAACATCCTGAATATTCCTGATGGTCTTCAGGTAGAAATACAGTTTTCTCGACTGAGATCTGAACAACCACCCTGCTAATAGTGTAATAGTTGCCTGTTACTATAATTGGAATAATATTTCATGTTATGTGTCTTATCCTTGAGGAACACCTGTGAGCAAGTCTCACTGACTAGATCCTAATTAACAGGGACCATAATTAGCCTTCTTGGAAATGGTTATAATTACTGTTGCTGAAGAGATTGGCCCCTCAGCTGAACTCTGTGCTAGTCCACACGGATTTTGACATTAAATAAATGTTTCACACTGGTAAGCACCACTTTAGCTGAGGAGATCCATGCTTTTTAAACAGATAAGCAGATAAAGTATGTTTTTAAACATTTCATTGTGCTTTGGTATAGTCTCTCATGTCTTAGACACCTCAGCTGAAGTCTATGAGAGAAATGTTTGGGTTTTTTCCCCAGCTGTATCACTTAACCAAACAACAGACTAGAAAACATGCTAGTGAGAGAAGCCCTCTCCTAGATCATAAACAGAGATAGTGGTTGTTTAAATACTATTTCAGGACAAATTTTTGCAGGTTCAGCTTTAGTACATTGTCTCCTGGACTGCCCAAGAGAGAAGCTGGAACAGATAGAGACTGGCATGGAGAGAAATAAATGGCAGATGTGCTCATGATAGATGGCTGAGAAGAATCTATCCTAATAGAATTTTGTGTATAAAACTGGTTTTATTGTTTTACACAGAGACAGATTGATGATGCACTGTGCTCTCTGGGTAAGAAGGAGAGCAGGCTACACCACTCTGATCTTGCAGAAGACCAAGTCCACTATAGGTTTGTGTTTCTCTGAGCAAGAATGAAATCCATGATTACTATAAATTGGTTGTCTCTTTTTGCAGTGCTGTCAGTAAAAAAAAAATCAGTGTCATTAGAAGACACTGAAATCACTCTTAATTTTATTATCCTACTGATCCAGATAAAGGTACATGGCATTCGAAGACAGTTTTACTTTTTTGTTAACGTCACCTTTCTTCTACTTACTGAAAACAGACATTGTACTGGTGAAAGTTCATCTGCATTTAAATCCCCTTGAACTGAAAGCTCGATTGAAAGCTGTACTGTGATAACTTTGTGCATGAAGAAAAGACACTCATTTATTTATATTAATGTCAAGCTTGTCTACTGCTCTTTTTTCTTCATCTTAATTGAACGTGCCTGCAGTAGCACACAGGGCATGTGCTTAAACAGGAAGGACTAATTGGAAGAAGCTGTCAGGTTAACAGAGATTTAGCTGGATAGATTGCACTTCAGTAGAAAAATTTCCTCAGGATAAGCTTGTACAATTTATGAAGGCGTATGACGGATGCATGAGTAAGGGGCTAGGATGTTACCTGTTTGCAAAATGTGTAAGACTGCTATGTAATTACAATAGATTTTTTAATCTAGAGTGGGTAAAATACTAAATGGATTAGTTCTCTGTAGGTTATTGATGCTGTCATGTTTCTTTTTTATCTTTATTTCAGCTACTCTTTAGCCCTTCTGCACTCTGGATAGGGGAATTGGTTTGTTTCTTGTGTCACCACTGAAGTAACAGAGGTAAAACAGCCAAAGGAAGATACATTCTCCATCTGTTATGTCTCACTGTGATGGCTGCAGAGCTGGGAAGGATTGTTTCTACCATCAACTTACTGAAAAAATATCTAATGCTGACTGAATATATAAACACAGTGTTAGTCCTGTAAATCCTGACTAAATTCCTAGAGAAGTTAATGAACAGCTCCTAATGTTAATATGCCTTTATTTAAATTAAATTAAAAAATCTTTTTTTTTTTTTCTCCCAAACATGTCTTTAACATGTTATCGTAACAACCATAGAGTTTCATCTTTTAATAGTGGGTATCTAAACACTCTTCAAGCCTAGCCTTATAAAAATGGTGGCAATGACGTGGACATTCAGTTTGAGAGGTCTCAGCTGTTCACTGGTCTCCAATATGACCGGCTGTTTTAAAGGCCATATCTAGCACAAGAATCTGTTATTGCTGATGCCTGTGCAGTGCCCTAGCTTGGCAGTGCAGCTGTGGTATCCACCGGGAACAAATCTTGCTTGGTCTCCTAGGAATGGAAGAAAAATGTCCTAGAGAGGCAGGGGGAGCCAGGGGAAGTACGTGCTGCTGACCTTTGAAGTGGGCAGGAGGACTGAGCCCTCTCTCTGGACCCGTTTGCCATGGGCATCCCACTGAGAGCCCAACATGCTGACTAGCATCAGGAGCTATGGGCAAGTGCTTGGGCTGCTCTCAGTGCAGTGACCTATCCTTCAATGGTACTTCTGTGCTGGTTTTATACGGTAATACATTTTATTGTCATGTTAGTAAACAGGAAGATAGTCAACCTATTTTTAGTTTTCATTTTATACCACTATTTATAGTGAGCTGCCCCCAAACTCGCCAAATAAACAGTCAGACTGTGTGCAATTTTCCAATGCTTTATGTAAAGAATGGCTTTGAGAGAAGACTGTGTTACCCAGATTCCTCTGAAATGAGTAAAAGCTTTTTTCCCCACTGAGAAAAAGCTACCTGTTTGCACCCACATTCCCAGCCCTTTCTGCAGCTACAGATGGCCCAGCTGCATTGCTCTTTCGTTCTCAAAACAGGTTATACAGAAGCCCTCCTGTTCCCAAAGGTTGCTTAGGCACTTCCGATGGAGAAAGACTTCACTGCAATATTTATATCAGGAGAACCCTTCTCTGATACTAACAACATTTTCGGTTAGCTTGATGGATGTAGTGCATTTGCACTAAAAGACTACTAATTTTATTTTTTTTTAAAGAATGCAAGCATCTGTTTTATACTCTGAGTAATTCCATCTGGAGAATACGCCAAATATAAATTCATGTTCCAGAAATCTATCCGTGTTTATTTCTCCATAGATTCAGAGTAAAACAAAAGGAAAATCTGCCCAGAAAATATTTGATTTAGCACTAGGATCTGTACCACTGTCCCTTCATTTACAGGTAAATTTAAAAGAAATCTGAAAGACTTTGGAAAATACTTATTTCAGATGGATACATCGTACCGCTGCTTTTCAGTAACTCCCGTGGTGACCTCCTGGGACCTGGTAAAGTTCATATCCTTACAAAAAAAATCCAGTGCTTTATGAAACTGCAGCCATGGTTTAATATGGTTGAAGACATGCACTATTTCATAATGACATTGTACCAGGAAGAGGTGAATATTTTTTCTCCCATTAAATTATAACAGGAAGTAGCATCAGCCTATTGGAAATTTCAGCTTCCACACACCGATCCTCTGAATTAATTACCGGTATTGTGGGTTCCAGCTCAGCAAGCCACACCTGTTGAGCAAGGCATTGCAAGCAGCTGGTCTTAAAATGAAAAATATGCTTAAGTCATCTTTCGCCTTTCGGTAGTTTTTAACATGCTTGTCGTTACACTGAATCGAGACTTACGGGTTTACACATATTTAAAGTTTTTTTCTGTTGGGAACTTGTCTACTACTTGGATCATTTATCATTTGAAGCAGATAACATTCTTATTTTAATATGCAAAATCTTGATGCTTTAGCCTGTTTGAGGGCTTTTTTCTCTGCTGCTGACACCGGTGCTACCTACTCTGGTTTCTTCATTGGTCCGAAGTAACTACCGAGTACTATTAAATTCTGCCACTTGGTGGCACCAAGAAATAACACAACTGCCCTTGAGCAGGATGCTGTAAAACAGGGCCAAGTGGCTAGTGTAACCAAGCCCAGTGTCCCTCAGCAAGGAAGACATCAAGTGAGCAGAAATCCCATGGCCGTTTTGCTTGTGGCAGCTGTTCGTACGTTCTCAGCACAGAGCATGCCCCTTGGGGTGCTCCTCCTGCACTCGGACGTGCTCAGCAAGTCCCTTCCCTTGCCGCTGGCTCCGCTGGCAGGTGTGCTGTACTCCTCTTACATTTGCTACTTACAAGTCAGCTGTGTCTACCTAGGAGGGTTTTTGCTGGAAGTCGAGGAGCAGGAGGTCACAAAGCCATTGTTTCCAGTGCCTTAGCTCAGGCATCGCGGGACAGTTTCTCTTGGACAAGGAGATTTGCATGGATCTCCCTGGGGAGCCCCCCACTGTAAATATTATTGCGTGCTTGGTTAGAAGAGACACGGCAAAGCCATATAAGGAATAAACTCACTCCAGGGTGTGTGTGTATGTGTGTGTATGCATATGATTTTACTGACTTACAACCGCTGCTAGTACAGAGAATGGAAGAATTGGACCTAGCATTTATCCAGGTTATTTTGCATCTTGGTTGATAATACCCAGCAAAGGTCAAGCGCCCTAGGAACTGCTTTCATTTGTGGTTACATTCCCTCTCCTTGGTGCAGCTCTTCTTTCAGATCTGAACTGAAATACTGTTCTTCCCCCTGCACAAGGTTTTTCTTGCTGGGGTTATTTATTCAGAATGGAGAATGTTTTTCTGTCTGATTATTATTTTCTTCTGTCAACTCCTTGTAGTGTGTCTTCAAGTCTCATTAAGGCTCCTATTACAAAAAAATTTATAATTATTAGTCCCAGCCTTTCAATCAGGGAGAAGTTTTCAGAGTGGAAAAGACTCTTGTGGCATGAAGGGAACAGGCATCTGAAAAGCAGTGTCCTTATTTAATTTCCCTGTATTTCTAGAAATAAGGCTATGTCTGTACTATTAAGTAGGAAGGTCAAATAGGACCAGATTTGTAGAGCAAAGGAGCTGGTGCTGAGGACTCTGTGTGCTCCCCACACGCCTTTCAGAGGTGTGAGCCCGGGCTCTGGTCTGCCCTATGGAAGGAGCAGCCATGGAAGCTGGAGCACACCTTGCAGGTAGCTTTGGTTTGGGATGAGTCCAGTCCCTGCCCTCCCATGATGCTCAGCAACACGAACCAAAGGCCAGCAAGGGAAGATCCTGGGGACATTTGCCACAGATGTGGCCTCCCAAGCTGAACAAAACTGCTTCTGTTTTCTGAGATGAGAGCCAAATTCCCCGTCACGCCTCCCGGGCTGTGGGTGACGCAATGGAATTGTAAATTGCTGCTACCACAATAACAAAGTAGGCTGGCCTGGGAGTTTATTACTGACAGAAATTATTCTTCATCAATGATTTAAACCCTCCTGTGGTGACTGGAAGTTAGCACCAGCACACAAGTGAGTGTCTCAGTCAGTTAATATAACCAGTCCAGGAGGATGGTTCCCATGTAATGCGTAGCAAATGCTGCTGTCAGCACTCCAGCCCATGCTAGGAAGCAGATTTTTGTGTTTTGGGTGTCCTGGAAAACTATTTGGAAATTGGAAGAGCCAGAAGTGAGACAGCAGAGTTGAGAGACTCAAGGAAGGGCAGGGACAGATGTCATGGTGATGGATGAAAAGAGTTTAGGAGGGGGTGAGAAGATGTATAGGAAGTTAAACCTCAGAAACCAGTTTTTGCCACCCTGAGCCTGAAAGTTGGGGGACCTTCCACCCTGACATATAAATGGATGACCAGGAAAAGCTGTATCTGCACAGAACCGCTTAAGCTCAAAATAGAGATGATCCAAAAGTAATGAAAATAATCTTTCTCAGTAGAGGATCAAATGAGTCTTCACGAGAACAGCCATTAGCATCTAGTTAGGACTGCACCTGGCAAGCTGGAACCTCACTCATGGCAGCTTATGGTTTTTACAATATAGATGTTTGAGGCTAAATAAAAACAACCGGATCCGTGTTATTCTTCTAACAAGCAATAACTGAGTGAAAAGAATTCTTCCAAGAGCTTCTCAGTCTTGGTGAGATTTAGTGTACTTTATCACTTTACTCATTTATCCATTTGTGGCTTTTACATAGTCCACCATAACTGACAATACCAAGAACAAATATCATAGCAGAAAGACAGTCATAGAACTGAAATATAGACACGAATTTACAACTCCTGGGTACATTTCTGGTGTGTCAGTGTCTGGCTCCTAAATATTATCAGAAACTAATTTTTTTAATTTTACCACAGTACGCTGTATCACTGTCAGCAGCAAACATCAACTAAGAAAAAATGACCTTTAAAAAAAGGCCTCTAAGAGGTGAAATTTACTGCGTACTGCTGACACTGAAAAGTAACAAACATACTGTAAAAATCACACTTTAAAAACAAAAGCCAGACAAAAATATCTATTAGAATTATTCACTCAGCAAAAGCAAAATTGCTGAGGGCTATTCCTCTATCACACTCATGCAGTAGCAGGTTTACTTGATCATGAACAAAAGCTGAGGCAATCACTTTTCCAAGCACCATGTTAATAGCACAAACTGTCTTTAATAGTCAAACACAGTGAAACAGCAGGAGAGCTCTCATTAAGATGACACACTCCTCTTTAGAGCAGAGAGCCATTCAAGGCAATGGTTATTTGGCAGTATCTTCCACAAATATAAAAACAAAAATTGAAAACTTTCTAACATTTGATGTTCACTGAGCATGGAATTTCATGGTGCATACTTGGACTGTGACTTTTTCTAGTGACTTGCTTCTTGCTTACATTTGGTTTACATATCATTGATGTGGGAAATCAAACATGTGATCTGCCCTTGAGTAAACTTCAAAACAGACTGTTTTATATGTCGGAGGGGTTCACATCACTGTGTGATCATGCAAAAATAGCAAGTAGACCACCAAAAAAATAATGCCTGCTGTACAAACTCCTTTCCTCCTTTTTGTTAACGATGATGGAAACTGCATTCTAAAAATGTCAAGAATTACAAAATAAACTGCAAGATTACATCCAGTCTACTCTAGCCAAATCCATCATTATACTCAATAGGTATCAGCACCAGGGTATCGTTGTCAGAAATTCAGGACAGTCACCCTTGCTTCATTGCGGTTGTTCAAACCAGAGGTGGGAACAGGCACAGCCATTCTTTATAATGGCCACCAGAAATGATGGAGCAGTCTCCAGACAGAATTACTATAGGAAACACATTAACGGAAGATACATTTTTTCCAACTGATTGACAGCCGTGTAAAAGTTAATGCCAAAATCAGGTCTCAGGAAATGCTATAGGTAATTGTTATGAACTTACAAACGTTAACTATACCTCACATCATTCTCTGCAGAGCATCCCATTAACAGAAGAAAACTAAGAACTTAACATCCTGATCCTGCTCATACCCAAAACGGTATCACAATGCCACTGGTTCCAACACACCAGAATCTTCAATATGAAAGGAATGGAAGGTTGCAAGTATGACAATACTTGAAACAGCCACTAATTCAAGGAAGCAGGGATCACTAAGTCTGACTTCCATACTAGCAAAGCTAGATGAAATCATAAGAATATAAAGAATAGATTTTTGCAGAGAAATAGAAGAAGAATATAACTTCAGGAGTTTACCGTGGGTATATGCTGCAACCTGTGCTGTAAATGCTCTTGAAGAGGGAGTGAATAGAGACACATGATGACATTTTTAACTATGAAAATACTAGAGTAATCCAAACTAAAACTGATTGTAAACTGCATCAGAAAAGTCACACAATATTGAATGACTGGGTAAAAAAAAAAAGCCAGATGAAACAGAAAGTGATACAGATGGAGGGTGAAATCAAGCATTTGTGATGACAGAATTTGTTAGCTATTACCAGTCAGAAAAGAGATCTTATAATCATTGTAGAAGCTTCTGAGAACATCAGCTCATCACTCAGCAGTAGCCAAAAGGACAAACACAGTTCGATTAATTGTTGGGAAGAGAGGCAGAAATTGGAAATAACTCTATGTCAGTATAGAAATCCAATGTATTTCTCACCTCTTGAGTGTTGTATGCAATTCTAGTTACTTCCATTTCTGAGAAGATGGAAAAAAAAACATAGAGAAGAGTATAATGGTCATTAAAGGCAAGTAATTTCTTCTGTTGATGCCAAGATTTAATCTCTTCATCTTAGAAAGTTTCTCTCTGGGAGAGAATAGGTCAGAGATTTGTTAAAACTATATTGGTATGAAGAATATGAGCAGGAAACTGTACAACTTCCATCACAGCACAAAGTTAGACATTAAATTAAATAGTTTGGAAGTAAATTTAAAAGAAAGAGAAGGAAATACTTTTCATACAATATTAGCCAATTGCTGAACTCATTGGCACGGGAGGCTTTGCAGGCCAAGAGATTAAATGGGCTCAGAAGAGTGATTAGTCAAATTGATGGAACGAAGTTTGCCAGAGGTTGTTAAAGTCAATAACCATGATACATGCTCCAACTCTGGAAGCCTCTAAACAGGGGCTAGTAAGGGGCTAGAAGTGGTGGATAAGTTGCTATGCATTCAGTCTGTTCTTGTAATCTTCCGCTAATTGTATGCTACTTCCCTCAGCACTGTCCCTTTGACAATAGGCTATGGACAGACCTGTAACTGAAACAGTATGAACACTCTCATGGTCCTGAATCTACATTTTAGTTAAGAATATGCCATTTTTTCACAAAACTGAAAGTAGCCAAGAATCCTGACTTCTGTGTATTTGTCTTGGAAATCTTCAGGTTACATTTATTCTGTGGTTATTTCCACTCACTGCAGGGTGAGTAGCTGGCATCAAACTTTGTGTTGGTATTTCTTGGTGGTTTGGGGATTTTTTGTTCAGTTGTTTTTTTGGAAGTAATGTTATGCATCTAGGGGGTAAGACAAACAACCTCTCTAGAGAGAAATGAAACCTGTGTTTGTTTTCTTCTCTCATAATCTCCATGGGCTGTGTTAAATAGGATACTGTGTGCTAAGGATTTTCAGGAATGGGAATTACAATATTCTGTAGGTACTGCCTTACTCCCCAGGTAGCTGCCATTTCCAGGACTGTGGTTTTCAATATTTTTGGTTGTTAAAACCTTGAAATTCCAGCTGAAAGTCATATATCTCTTTTACAATGTCCAAGACAATCTTGCTGTTTCTTTAGGGTTGGGCTAAACCTGTTTAAATTTTTATTCTTTGCCACTTTTGGTAGCTCGTAATGTAACTAGCATATCTGTCACTGCAGATACAGGGCACTGTAGATTTTGGCTTTGAGTTGAAAATGCTTTGAGGAACCTGCATTTTAGACAACTGGAAAATTTAGCATTTCCCCCCCCATTTATGGAAGGGTTTTCGCTGTAACTGGAGTTAGCATTCACATCCTATGATTTGTATGTTATATTCTAGACTGTTTAAATCAAACTATTTATTTGTGCCTTGTATTATTCTAAATCTCTTGTTGGAGTGCAATTATTAGCACAACACTTACAGTTATGTGTGTGTATGCGTGTATCATGCTGATAATTGTTACAGCTGACACGTGAACCTGTATTTCTGGGCATTGCTGAAACCAATGTTTAAGTTCTTTGCTTTTCAGTCTTCAGTGCGTCTATGTCGGAAAGGAACAAAAACAAAATCAGCAGGTGCAAGGAGTGCTGAACTCGTTATTTTCAATCTACCTTCTGGCAAAACAGATGAAATTGTTGAATCCAAATGATCTAAAACTATGCAAAAGTAGGAAAAGGGATTTGAAGCCTGGATTTTCTCTTATCTTCTTTTACGCGAATGTTACACATTTCCCCACCATGCGTCACTGTACATTTTTTATCTTCAGATACAAGGCAAATGTGGTCCATCTCCCCAGTCTTTGCAGAGGAAGAAATAAGAAAAAAAAATCTCAGTCACAACACTGAATTTCTCTCAATGCCGCTTTAGAAAAAAAAAGCTTCATTTTTGCTCCTATCTCCCCTTCTCCTGTTTTCCCTCATCCTTGTTTCTTTTACCACCTCTAGAGTGCATTTTCCCTGCAATAATTTGCATGTAGGCACACTCCTGCTGTATTTGTTGACAGAAGGAGACCAGAAAGAAAAACTCTGAATCCCATCAAAATATGATGTCCTTTTGCAAAAAGGAGGAAAGATTTAAACACTGGAGTCCCGCACCAAATTCATTTCATTGTGAAAAAATTTTTAAAAATTCAAACTATGCCATAAAATAATCTCTAGCATTTACTTTGTTCCCTTTTGTAATGGACTTGGTGTAAATAATGGGAATTTGTCCTTTCAGACTACTTGCAGTGTCCAGGAATATTGAAGAAACCATGTGGGTCTCCACAATACTTCTACTCCAGCGGTCGAATCCTGTATTCTTATGCAAGCTACTTTCCTACTGGAGCTCACAGAAATTTTGCCAAGCTATTGCCTTGAATTGAAATGGTATGTGTGGGAGGACTGTCGAGTGACACTCTGAGGATATTTAGGCATGGCAGTTATTCATTATGCACTCAGAAATATTTCATAATGAAATGTTATAAATTACAGATGATGATATTTCCTTCTAAACTGTTTCAAAAATAAAACACATCAAGAAATTTATCTATAAAGCTGCCTTTCCGTTTCTTGTCCTTCAAATGGATCTGTCAAGTATTTGTTCCACATTTTTCAAATGTCTTAAGCTGACTGTTTTTTTCCCTTTTTATCTCCTGTTGGACACATTTATTTAATGCAAATTCTGTGAAGGAGGGAAACATCAGGCTTCCCACTTAAAAGAAAGTCATGCTTACGCTAATCAGCATATCACTCTGAAAACCCATGTGGAAGGAGACATTTTTGCCTCACATTAATTCTGAACTGTGCTTGAAAGCTGGTTTTTTTTTCTGAATCTTATTGTTGGAGACATTTATCTTGCTCAAAGGTGACATTGGCTGTGACACGGGCAGATAGGGAGCCTCACTGCAAGGAAAAGTTGCCATTCTGTTTTATAATGATTTAGCTGCACTGGAAAAACATGACTTTATGTGATATACAAGCTGCTGTGTAAAAGACTGTGGGGTTTCTTCCACTGAGCTCCACCAGTGGCTCCATTGACTCTGTAGATGCAAGATGAGCACCCTCGTACGTCAGGCCCTCAGATGCCTCCACTGGCTGAGATGGTGAAGCTGTACTGCATGGGAAAAGAATTGGGATACTCAGTGAATGGTTTGATAATCTTTCCGTGCAGTACATATTTTTAGCTCTTGGTTTTGTATGAGTTTTAGAAAATTTAAGGACAGCTTGCTGTTGTACAGCTAGCAAACATGCTACAAGAGCCTGGAACGGCAAGCAAGGCTGTCTTGAGAAAAAGAATTGAAATATAAAATACACAGAACTCCCCTAATTTGGGTAGAGTGAAGTAGTGTTTACTCTCATGAGAAAATTGTAGGTACCAGTGGTGTATGTTATTTAATGAGTAAAAGCTTAAGAAGAACCACTTGTCAGAAGCTGAAATTGGCTTTTCAGTGCCTCTTAGGTAGAGAGGCAAAGACAAACACTGATTACAAGGTTTGGCAAAATGGTGATGGAGTGGAATGTAATGAGATTTAATGCCGAGGTGGCCAGAGTAGATGAGGCAATGGTTTCTTCTGATTTCTTAGGTGTTGTGAAAATGTACAGACCACTGCTTTGGCCACTTGTAGCAGTGTGTCAGCATCTGGGTGCTGAAAATTATTATGTCTTGTTGAGAAAGTTTGTTTCTGTTATCTTGCAAAGATAACTGGAGAACTGAGATAATCACTTGTTTTGTTTCTGAAAAGACTAAATCTAAAAATTCTAATGAGGTCACGGAGATTTTTATTTAAATGATTAATTACATAACTCATAGAAATTGGTGTAAGCTACAAATTTTGATAATTTTGAATATTCTGTATCCATGCAGGCAGACAGTTTTGATAGTGAGGGATATCATGAAAGAGACAAAACGTTCCACAGGTTTTCCTTCCTATCAGAATTTCTCCTGCTTTGCCTGTTTAAAGTCTAGTTTAGGCATACTGTTCCTTTGTATGAATCACTGCTAAATTTTGAATAATCTGAAATATGATGCTGTTTATATTTGATACAATGAAGTTGCAGGACTCCATTGGTAGTCAAAATACAAAAACTGGTATTTTGGCAGTTCCTCTCGTCACAGCGTTTCAGACAAGCTGGGAGGATTAGACTGAGAGCTTTGGTACTAACTGACCCAGTTTGCCCACAGCAATGTTCTGAGTTTCATTTGAAAGAATGTCTTTCCTTCAGGGCATTTCTGCTGACCTCTAAAGCTTCTTAGAGCTTGATTTTTTGACAAATAGCTGTAATTTGTTGGCATGAAGAGATCCAGCAGGATATACTTATTTTGGATGGGAGATCTCATCACAGAAACAAAAACAAGTACATACTCTGCTTCATATTTCAGCTGAAATGGCCATCTGAAGTAGCCGCAGCTGGTAGATGATGTTGGAAATATCATGTGTCTTGCTTTGTTTTTAACTGGTTTATCAATTAGCTTACTTGAAAAGTGAAGATTACAGTTAAAGACCCTTAGTAATGAGCACAGCATAAATTGCATGTATTGCTATTGCATTCTGTTTAGAAAACACTATTCACATAGCACAGTGATGTTGATGTTCTTTTTTGAGAAGCACGACAGGACATCAGTATAAAATATATGTTTAAGTTGAAGGGTTTTAATCTTGCCTTAATTCTTTAGCCTTTATAAATCGTTATTGCATCTTTCTAAAAGGGAACTTTCACATGAAGCACTAGCAAGGGAAATTTACAGAAACTGTGAACTAGAAATGCCATCACTGAATCAGCTTCAATACATTCATTAATGGTTGCAAATGAGGAATAATGTTTTTTACCTGCACTAACCTCTATGAAACATCTTTAGAGAGAAGTGATAGGGATGCCTTAAAGCAGTCTGGAGGATGAAACTAAAATTGACTGCCAAGTACAGCAGTACCTTCCCTTCCTACTTCTGGCAGCATAGATACTTTCAGATGACTCTGCTTTAGGATGTACTCATGAGGATTTAGCTTGTGTATCTTAGAGGGAAAATTGGCCTTTTGTAAGGAGGTTAGATCTTCATGTCCTGATGGTTGAGTAAAAAACCGAGACAAATAATAGGATATTTCCTTAGCTCCTGTGGCATTCCCTTGACTTGCAGGTAAAAGTTGAAAGAGAATAGAAGTGATATAATTATAGCTGACTTTATAGCTGATAAAAAAAGAAACAGTTCAGAAAGAACAGTGAGAAAAATATGGAATTTGGTTCTCTGTGTTCACATGAAAATACAAGTTTCTGGCAGAACAGTCCATTCCATACAAAAAACTTCCACTCACATTCACAGGATTGCAAAATCTCCATCTCTCTTGCTCCAGTGCAATAGATCTCATGCAATATCTGCCAGAAAGGAAAAGGTAACCCGTTGTTCAGAAACAGTTAGGATAGCCTTGCCAGCCTTGGGCAGAACTTCATGGGGGGATCAAAAGGACTCTGAGCTGAAAACCTTTGTAATTAGGATCAACTGATTGATGACAGCATTGGGTTGGTGGTCAATAGCAGTTACTCAAGTATTAGGAATTATTGGGAAAGAAATAGAGAACAAAGAAGGAAATTCATTCTGCCATTGCATGAATCACAGAATCGCAGAATCACAGAATCATAGGGGTTGGAAGGGACCTCTGTGGGTCATCTAGTCCAACCCCCCTGCTGAAGCAGGGTCATCTACAGCAGGCTGCACAGGACCTTGTCCAGGAGGGTCTTGAATATCTCCAGAGAAGGAGACTCCACAACCTCCCTGGGCAGCCTGCTCCAGTGCTCCGTCACCCTCAGAGGGAAGAAGTTCTTCCTCATATTCAGACAGAACTTCCTGTGCTTCCGTTTGTGCCCATTGCCCCTTGTCCTGTCACTGGGCACCACTGAAAAGAGTTTGGCCCCATCCTGCTGACACTCACCCTTATTTGTAAGCATTTATAAGGTCCCCTCTCAGCCTTCTCTTCTTCTCTTCTTCAGGCTGAACAAGCCCAGCTCCCTCAGCCTCTCCTCGTAGGAGAGATGTTCCAGTCCCCTCACCATCCTTGTAGCCCTCCGCTGGACTCTCTCCGGTAGCTCTTCATCTTTCTTGAAGTGGGGAGCACAGAACTGGACAGAGTACTCCAGATGGGGCTTCACTAGGTCAGAGTAGAGGGGGAGTGGAACCTCCCTCCACCTGCTGGCCACACTCCTCTTAATGCACCCCAGGATCCCATTGGCCATCTTGGCAACCAGGGTACACTGCTGACTCATGGTCAACTTATCCACCAGGATATCCAGGTCCTTCTCCGCAGAGCTACTCTGCAGCAGGTCCGCCCCAAGCCTGTACTGGTGTATGGGGCTGTTCCTTCCCAGGTGCAGGACGCTGCACTTGCCCTTGTTGAATTTCTTCAGATTCCTCTGCACCCAACTCTCCAGCCTGTCCAGAATCAATGGTTCTCTTACATCATGGACAAAGTAGGCAGCTGTGGTGGCCTCATTGCTAAAAAGATACAGAAGAACTTGACAAGTTTTGGAGAAAGGCTGCAAGCATGATCAGAGGAACTAAACATTTTCCACAGGAGAAATGACTGAGTCATTTGCGAAGAAAAGGAGGGCACATTTGAGGAGGACATGACAGAGGTCTGCAAATTATGAATGCCGTGGAGAAGAAAGATAGGGGTCACTTGTTCCCTGCCTTTTCCAGTAGAACTGAGAGCCATCACATGAATCCAGCTAGAAGCAGATGCAAAACCAAAAAATACAAGCTTTTTCGTTCAACAGGTTGCAGCCTTGCCAATGGATGTGCAGGCAAGAAGGTTACAGGCCTTCTCAGGAACACTGGATTGCAGGTGACTGAAGAGATAAACCACAAAAGGGTCAGAGAAATCCTGGTCTGAAAGACGGGAGAGGCTGCAGGGTGATTCGTCAGGCACATTTCAGTAGCAGTAAAAGTTATCCCTGATGACCTAGGATAATCAGTACTTCTTCACCAGCCAACTGTGAATGTTGCTGAAATTGCATAATGTTGCTAAAGACAAATAAACAAACAAAAGCTGTTTAGATTTTTTATAATTTAATTAATTTTGCTTTCTAGAGCAAAGGAGTATGTAAGAGCTCCAGGGACTGATACGTCTACCATATATTTGGGCTTCCAAAAATCTAATCAATGTAATCTAATCCCTATAGTGTGTTACAGCAGGGATGCTTAATTTATTTGTACTTTGGCTCCCAGTGCTCAAAGAAGTATTTTTTCTTGGAAACTTGCTCTCATAATCATGTTTGATCCTTTTGTGTGGGGCAATTGGATGTACTGAGGGGAAAATCCGTGGAAATCACTGATGTTGCCAAATATGAAACTGATTATTTAACTGAAAGTAAAGCTCTTTGTCAAGTGTAAAAAAAGAAGAAAAGTTGTGATGAGTCAGCACTCTGCACCAGAAAGAGCTGCATCATGTGTTGTACTGATAAAAAACGAGTACAAGTTTCCTTACTGAAAAGCTTCCGGTGCTCACCTTTTGTCCAGCCTTGACATAATTTTGGGGATAGAAGGTAGACTGTGTGAAGGAATAGGACCAGATTTTGTGATTCCTTCTGAATGATTGATTCCTTAATGAGAATGATCATATTTCTCTTGATTACAGAAAATGTTACCTCTGTCATTCATCCCAAGAGTATCTTTTCTCAGATAAAAGAAATCAAATAAAAATAAAAATTAATATAGTTCACTAACAATTAGATGTGAATCGAACCTGGCGTATTTCCTTCTCATTTACAACTTCTTCTTCAAAATCTACTCAGAACAGCCATATTGGATCCCATTTTCATAAATAAATTGCATACTTAATTACCCTGATTACTTTGGTTTACTAAGAAAACTGATTTAGGTTTGCAACTATTGACTGTGTAACTACTCATATGTACCCAATTACACCACTTCTGAACTGCATTTTCCTTCTGTGGCTGGGCCTAATAATAACTCAGGAAGATCACAAGCGAATTCTGTTCTTAAAATAAACTCAGTTTCCATGATAATCTTTTGGGTATATCTTTTATGCATAATTACTCATTTATTTTTTCCTTTTTATACATCAATTTCACATACAATGGTGAAATTCATGTACTGCATTTACCCAAGTATCAGGCCAAGCTGTTTTTGCTGTTTTTCAAAACACCTCTTCTTATGACAGCTGTTTCACATTATACTTACACCTGTTCTTACATTTAGAGGCAAAGGCCGTGAGTAGCACCAACCCTCATTGGGGAGGGAGGAAGTGAGGGTGATAGGGGTTTGAGTGAGCATAGGAGACACCCCCACTTCCAGCTGTCCTAAAGGTGACAGCTGTGGTCTCCTTTGCCACCTACCCACTTCACTTCAAGTAGGCACTGCTTAGAAGTCTGGCTGTATTTCTTTCTGGGAGATTGCCTGATAAACACAGGGCAAAATTGGTCACCTTTTAGGAAAGACCAGAAGTCTGCCGTTGCTTGGATAAATATGCTGCTTGTATTTCGTGATCTTCCTTTTTTAGCTCTGCAGGGCACTGTGCTGCTCCACAGCCTCTTCATGAATCTCTCTCATATTTTTCCCATGTCTTTTTTCCCCTGAACCTTTGATGCTTTGGATTGGTAATTTAATTGTCCTGAAAAGAAGACTCGGTTAACAGACTTTTGTTAAAGTAAGATCTTAAGTTTTTTCATCAAATCAGTGTGAGATTTTATGTCTTCAGTAGGAGAGCAATTTGAACCACAAACACTTCCACTAGAGAATTGATCTTAATCTATGAAGAACAGATAAAAAAGAAACAGATGCAGGCATCTGGACACCGAAAAGAAAAATCTCGGCAGGAACTGTGAACAATGACAGTCACCTCATTGCAGAAACCTGCGAACAAAATCCTAAGGTACCACGCCCTGGCTCAGCATCAGCAGCGGCTGGATCTAGGGATACGTGATCATCCCTGTGGCAGTCAAAACCTTGCTAAGAGCAGCCCCTGAGTGTGCCCCTCTGCCACAGACTGCAGAGTGGCTGCTGCTGCTCGTGGCAGGAACAGGGGAAAGGACGAGGGAGGACTGTCCCCCCTGCAGCCCTCCAGCTCCCTCGTGCCAGCTGCAGCCAGCTGTTGAGCTCTAGCTGCCAAAACATGGTACTTCGAGTTCTTTAGGCAAATCTGCCTCTTGAACAGCTGCATCTCATCTTATCTGCAGCAACGCAACAAGACACGTCATGCTGGCTCTTTTTCTAGCATCTTAAATCTCTTGCAAGTTGGGGAATGCGAGCAAAGTTTGTGTTTGGGAAGACATCTGTATGAAAGGGAATTTCACTGCAAGATGAAAGTATTTTTTCTTCTAATAATCCTTATTTGAATTAGAACTGTAGGTATTTTGCAGAAATAATCTCAAAATTAGCATTAGTCTGGCTCTGTTCCTGTTGCTGCTGTTCATATTTTAATACTATAGTATCAAGGTGTTTTGCAAATAGGTATCATTATTTTATTTGGAAAATTAGTAAAATCCTGAAAAAAGGATGGTCCTCTGAGTTTCAGAAAATTGCCTAAGAAAGTCTTCATCTGAAACAGACATGCGTCAGCATGGGTCCCTCACGTGCCTCCGAAGTGCTTTGAACATCAAGCAACCTCTTTTTCCTAGCCTTTGGTATCCTTGGATTCACAACAGATTCTTCTTCTTCTTTAAACTTGAAAACATTGTAAAAAAAGTTTCTTGAATGATGTAGTTATATTCTATAATCAGCTTTTTCATTATGAGCTGCCCAAAACTGAGTGTCTGCTTTTACTAAATGATAAGTAGATTGAAGAATGACAAGTTGACAGGTTGACAGGAGAATGACAAACGTGATAAAAGATTTGGGTAGTCAGATCTGTTAGCCTGAAAGAAAGATAGCTGTACTGGGAAAGGCTCAGCTTGGAATAGAGAGAATCGAAAGGGAGGGGGCTTCAGTCATAGAAAATAATTATGTAGAAAATAGAGTCCAGTTTATTTGCTAGACAATAAAGGTAAATGAATAAGCTTCATGAATTTATTCAAGGAAAACTTCCTGAGAGAGATATGACGTATTGTTAACAGAAACAATGAGAATTATAAAAATGAGATAAGAATAATCAAACTGACACTGCAAATGCAAAGTTTACAGCTGTGAAAACTGCTGTCCATCCAAATTCTTATTGTATTAAGCCTCACCATTGCAAATTTAAACTGATCTTTCAAGAAGGTATCTGAGTGGTGAGCAGCATGGAACAGAACCCGTGTGCCAGTGGCTTGCAGTTTTTGTATCTGTACGACATCCACACTATGCAGACGTATGGACAGTAAGCCCCTCCGAGAAACCCAAAAAAAGCAGTAGAAGTGGATACACCAACATGTGGCAATGACGTGTGCTATTTAGAGAAAAGGCACCTGATGGCCAAGTATGAAAGAAAAACCTTGATTGTCAGGTTGATGATCAAAGACTGATAGCTGCCTCACAGCTGCCCAAATACTATCCCAAGGTTTAATCCAAAGCCTTCTGAAAGTGATGAGTCTTTTCATTCATTTGAAAAAGCCTTGGATAAAGCCTTGCGTCTCAAGAGAAAAAGTTTATACACTATTAATGGTTAAAACCAAGAAAGTATGTAAGTGTTCATTACATACTAAAAGGATGGGTAAACACTTCTGCACTTTACTTTTCCAAATTGAAAACTGGTAGGAAAGCCCAGTGGTGATCTTAGATATTTAGTGGAAAGCGAAAGCTGCCTCTGACTAACACTTTTTTATGTGAGCAACCATTACAGGCCATGGGAAAACTTGTAGATTTGCCACACATTCACAGCAGCAATCTGTTGTCAAGAGCTTTATGCAATGAGAAATGAGGTTTTCATAAAACTGCAGTTTACAGGTAAAAGAAAAAAAAAGCTCAGTTGCTTGTCATCTCAGATCTAACTTTACTGCACTGCACGTTTTCAGTGACAGCTTGTAATGCAGATCAGATAATATGCTGAAAGTCGCGTAAATGATTCAAAATGTCAAAACAAAGCATAATTATTAAAACAAATCAGAACAAAGAAGAATATGTAATAGAGCACAAAATGAGCATACCTATGAGAAGTTATTTTGGTCTGCAATTTTTTTAAGAGCTACATCAAAATGGTAGCACTTAGCATGTAGGTTTCTTTTATAGCACTGACTTCTGATTTTAGCATCGCAATGTCTGTGAGCATGCTTATACATAAAAAAGTTCTGGAAGAAAGAGTTTTCCACCTATACTTTGGGGGTCTCCTTTAGTTGCACATGTTTTTCTGTATAGGACTGGCCTTCATGACTTAGGTGGGCATGTTGCCATGGCTTTCAGTTTAGATGATGACACATGCAGTTATCCCAGAAGGAGAGCTGCATAGCTAAATGCCATGAACAACACCAGACTAAATGAGGCTTATGGGCCATCTAGTTAAGAATGTTTCTTAGGGCATGACAGAGGGAAATGTTTTGTTTCAGAGGCACTTAAACACGACAATATGACCCCCATATAATATACCTCATTTAAAGGAAATGTCCCTTTGTCTTGACTAATACTGTGAGAGGTGCTGAGGCAAGGTAGAAGAACTTTAGATCAGCAAATGTTTCATTGCTGTTTTCATGGCTGTACAAGAGAGCTTGACAAAGAATTTGCAGCATTTATTCTCCATGTTTGCTACTGGAATATTGGTGACAAGATCATGATTTCTTTCATATACATCCACAGCTACATCCACGCATGCTACTGTGCAATGTTACATACCAGAGAACACTCACTTACAATAGATGTGCTGTCAATGGTGACCAAGGACAGTGGTCACTGTGGTCCCCATCACTGTTGGTGTTGTCCTGGTCAGGTGCTACTGAGGCTTCAGTGATGAGATCTCAAGGACTTCAGTGTTAGAAAATTTACATTGAAGAGATCTCAACATTTAGCTGGCTCTAAATGGCCACAGGCTTTGTCCTGTGGCAAAGTTTTAACCAGGATTATTGTATCAAACCCAGATCAGTACATTGAGCCTAATAATTATCAGATCAGGAGCTGAAGCCCCCATTCCTACAACAATTTGTCTGGCATCTAATAGTGTTCCCTCAACCCACTGCTGTCATTGCCATGTCTTGATCCTCTTTTGTAGTAGGACCAAACAACATAGAATATTGCATTCTATGTGAATCCTTGTTTACAGACTATACTGTCCTCGATGTCCTTATTCCAGCCTTATCTGGATTATATTGTGCCTGATCCAGTCTTCCTTGCTTACAACTCTGACAGGACTGCAGAGTTGGGTCAACTTGGTGACCACCTTGGCTTGGTGGACCTATGGGAGCAATGCACAGGGATCAGTGCTCCAGGGAGACTGACAGGCTCTCTGAGCTACACTTCAGTATGACTCTTCTATCTGAGCACACAGCATTCCTATATTCCTCCTCTATGCAAAGGCAAAAGCATATGAATCCTATCCAGTCTTGGCTAAGTTCAAAAAGTGCAGAAAGTCTGTGACTGTAGCTGTTTAAGAAATCCATTTAATCACACAGATGTGTGGTAATGCATATGGTGTGCTTGCCTGGACATAGGTCTATATTCATCAGCTCAGAATGGCTACCATGGAAAGATAACAACCACCAGAGCATTCCCTCACACAGAGGCTGGAGTATGGCCAGATGGGGAAAATATGAAATGGGGCCAAGGAGTGACATCTGCAGAGTTAAGATAATTTATATCAGTTGAAGTAATGGCACTGTTCCTCATATTAGTGCAATCATACTGATTTACAGCTGTTCAGTCTGGCCTACATCTGCAATTCTTCTGTATTTTACATATTTGGGTTCAAGAATGAACTGACCTCATTCAGGCAGATGATCTGTTGCTCATATATATGCCAGGAGACAAAGATATCAAACATTTATTTAAGCTTGTAAATGTTACAAAATAAAAGTATGCTTGAGCAGTCTGCAGCAGAATGGCAATGTTCTCCGAGAGCCTTATGTTTGCAGTTCCCCAGGAAATAAATAGTATCTGCTTTTCTAATATTGATCTTTCATTCTTCATCATACTTGGTCAAGCCTCTCCAAACTAGGCATCAGCTATTCTAACAAAGACTGAGCCAAGGAATGGAAGGAGGGTACTATATATACTCAGTGCAGCCTATTCCCTTGACTACCGCAAGTGATCCATTTTAACAATTCTCTTTGCTTGTCGTGACCTGTGTCACTGGTGGTGGTGCAGACACAAGCTAAGCTCTTTAGAGCCATGTCAGCAATTTAGTCTCAGCCTTTGTTACAAAAACATTTTCTTCAGTTATTAGTTCACTCGTTTTTCTGTTAATGTCTTAGTCTAATTTTATATATAACTTTCAGCAAAAGAAAATGAGAAGAAAAAAACAAATGTGAGACCAGATACTGACTGTCTGGACATTTCCACGTGCTGGTGGCACCGTTCCTGGGCCCCTCACTGGTGCTTCCTTACTGCATGCTCACCCCATTCCACCACTGAGCATGTGCACATATCAGAAGGATGTAGAGAAATCTCTCTTCACCATTCCCCTTGGCTTGTGCTATGTGCCACAGAACAGTACACCTCCAGCAGAGCATCAAAAATAGCTAACCCCTATGTTAGGAAAAAACATGAAAATTATACTGCAGACACATTATAGTGCTGAGGATTTTCTTTTTACAGCTGGTTTATAAAACTACTGAAGGCAATTACATCATTCCTGACACAGTGAAAATCCCTTTAAATCAAAAAGTTAATAGCTTTTTTGGCTTAGGAGGTGTGTTTTACATGCTAGTTGTTCTGGCCCCAATAGCATCCGGCAAGCACGGTTTTCCAAGCCACTTCTGCTTCTGAGGTGAATTGGAGTTTTGCCTACAGGCATTGATTGGAGTAGACTGAAGGCACTTTTGGTGGAATCCGACAACTGCCTGCCCACCCTGATTTTGCCTACCTCACCTTCTGACTCCAGTGTGAATTCTTCCCAAGTTATCCTATGCAGAAACAAAAGAAAATCAAAACAGCAGAACACCTGGTTTCCTCAGTGAGGAAAACAATGTATTTAACAGTATGCTTCTGGCTCATAGTTAACCTACACAGACAGAATGGTCTCCAGGAATGAGAAAGGAGGAAAAAAAATCTGAAAATATTTTAGAACAAAAATTCTATTAGGACCCACACTTTATAATCTCCAAAATAATACAGTGGTTGTTACAAAAATGTCAGCATTTTTTCATTACACTACTTTTTTCTGCAAAGTGATTCTCTGTAACCAATAAAGTTAACTTTGTACATAAAGATAATGGTGGCTATTAAAAACCCTTTAATGGTAGCTAGTATAAATTAAGACAGGCAGGAACAGTTGACAGGTAATGACCAAAGCTGCATTACAGGAATTTTAATCCTCATTTTTCTGAGAGCTCAACAAAAAGTGTGACTATGCCACCACTGGAAGCGAAAAAAATGACCAGATGGCAATTCTTGCAATAACAGTGAGCCATATCCTCAGTGGCTATATGCAAAAATATCCTACAGAGAGCAGAGGGTACCTGGCCCCCATGGCTAAGCCTTGTGCCCAGGGAAACGTTGGGACTGAGCAGAATGACAGGAGGGATGCTCTTTCCCTCCTAGTAGATTTTCTCTCTCTAACTGGACTTGCTTCAGTAAGCGTTTCCTGTGCCTAATAACTCCTTTTTGAAGACATATTGATCTAAGCAAAAGCTGTTTCCATCCAAGTTTTAATAATATATAAAGTTCTTCATATCTGGTTTTACATCTGCTCTTCAGGCTGCCCTGAATGACACTGCTGCTGCTTTCTGTGTCTGAGCTGTATATTGGTAGTGCTGTAACTCCCTTTCCTCGGCCTATGCTTCTTCCCCATTCATTTTCAAATTGCTATTTATTTCATCACTGATAAGCACTAGAAGCCAAAGCTAATCCCTAACGTGGACCCTCTTAAATGTCTTGAAGTGGTTCATTTTGAGTAGAGACGCTGCCGACATTTTCCTTCAGCACTTTGTATTAGAATTGTGGTGCTCATGATTTGATTTTTGAGATGACAGTTTCCCACTGAGAATTAAAGGACTCTTGAGTGTTTGGCATGCGAGTCCTATAATCAGTCTGAGAAAACCAGCAGGTAGAAGATGCATGTAATGCTTGCAAAGATCACTGCAATGTCCTATTGCCAATGGGATTTTACTCACATTTAATAGTGATTTCATTAAATCTTCCAGCCTTATGGAGCATGTGTCCATGGGATACACCATATGTTTTCAAGTGTTCTTCCTAGGATCTCATCTTCTCTTGTTGAAGCTCATGAGTGAATGCCTACTGATGAAATAGGAATAGTGCTCTGCTCTTTTAGAAGGCACATACCATTGGGAATTAAGAGGTTTGCAATCCTGCAACACATTTCCTGAGAAGCCATTAAATCTCCTTTTGCCTCAAGTTCATTGCATTCTTTAGCAATATAAAAAATATATAGATTTTATATATAAAATGTGTAGGTGCTATTTTTATAATATTTTTTCCATTCTCGATTCTTAGGTTGTTTCCTGAAGAATTTTGTATTCCATTAGTAGTAAGAGAAACTTTTGAAATTCCGTTAGTAGTAAGAGAAACTTTTGAAAACCACCAACACAAAAGATAATTCCACCTGTTCTACAAACCTGACATCTTCCTTCAGCGCTTGCCTCTCTTCTTCATTGTGAGGACCATGTTCATTCTTTCCTGAAAAACCTGATTTGCCTCCCTGATTTTTCTTACTTGTTGGGGCAAAGTCCTGTTTCTCCCTTCCTTCATTTTTGTGTCTCATTCTTTGAGCCTTACATGCCTTCTTTCTTTCCTTTTGACATATATGTATTTTTCTATGCCTCTTTCATTAATTCTCTCATTTTTTCTGTCAGAAAACTTAAGAATTAGTGTTACCTTCTAAATTCTATTGAAAGTTACTTGGTGGGCACATTATAAATCAGCATAGTTTTCCTTTCCTTTGGTTTCCACCCCTTTGCCCACTTAAGCAGCAAAATTGCTCAATGAAAAGCTTGTGAGTTTTCAGATCTCTGAGGTAATGCCTGGGAAAAGACAAAAATGAAATTTTCCTAAGAAAAATGCAGGCCTATTGCAAAATACCTCAAGAAAAGAAGAATTCTCTACATGAAATCTCCCCAGTACAATTGCTATTGCACTGAATGCTCTCCAAGTGGGTTTGCAGCCTGGGATCACTTATTAGACAACTTGTTGCTTCATGGTGAGAGAGCTGGAATTATTACAGCCATAATAATATAACTTGAATTTTATTTTAGGAGAATGAAGCCCTGAAATTTACTGAGTGAAATTATAAAATCTCCAGTAATTATGGTTATAAAAAATAGGTTAAACAATCAATTCTTCAAATGGTTTAGGTGTGACTGAGCTTGTTTTGAGGAAGGTAGATGGATTAGAAAACAAATGATCCCATCCTACGTTTGGATGAGGACTGCAAATTCTTGACTGTTATATGCATCTTTCGTTCCCTTTTCACATCATATTTATGGCTGTTGCATGAAAGTGGAAGGCAGCTGCATTGCTGAAATGTCTTTCTGAGATCTCTGTTAGCCTGCAGTCACACTGGAGAAGACAGGTCTGTGGGGAACAGACACAGGAAAATTATTTCAACCATCTTTATCAGGCCCAGGAAGGTTTCCAAAGAGAGGTGTTGCTTGTGGTGCAGAATCTTTCATGCAGGACCACCTCCCACAGGAGGAACGTGTCTGTACGTGGACTGGCACAGGCTGCAGCAGGACTTGCAGCAGGAAGACTCCCATTCCAGCCATGATGCAAGGAGGCTGTTCGCTGAGTGGCTGGCAAAAATGGCCTCCGTCTAGTCCCCAGAGCCTGCGGGGCTTGTGTGTTTGTGTCCCCCAAATGCAGAGGCAGAAAAAGCCCTCCCACTTCAATGAGACATCAGTCAGTGCATGGTTGGAGGGATTATTATGGACCTATTGGGATCACAGGCTGGAAGTAATTTTCTTCTGTGGCTGCAAGCATCATGCCAGGCATACATTTTTTCATGCAACCCATTCTTATACTGAGAGCAAGAATGGCAAGGTAAGCTGCAGGTTTGGGAACCTGCCTGTTTGTACATACATGCTGGAGTAGTCAGATCTGAGAAGTGTTCCCTGTGCGGTGGAAGTGTGTAATATCTCATGGCAGTGTTAGCTATAGTATCTTTAGACACGTTGGTGTGTAGAACTTTTTAACAAAACTCACACAAGTGAGTTTCCTTCATAGACAATCGCAGTGAAACCCTGCCCTTAGAACGAACTCAGGTGCTTCAGTGTACTACAATAACATCAGCTTTTTGTTGTTGTCATCTTAGCCAATGGTGGACTGTCCTAAAACCTGCTATTGTGCCAAGTCTCCTAAGAAGAAGACAGTTTAAACAGAAACTGAAAAGTCTTCATATGCCAAAAATGAGGATTAAAAAATAAAAAAGCAGAAAAAAATGCATTAATTGCAATCATCCTTTGTTTAGCAATCTTCTTATTTTGGGCAGATATAAAATTTTATTTGGCAGTATAGACTGAAGCTTAGCGTTCACACCTGTTGAAGCATCAGTTATGGCGGTAACATCATCTGAACAGATATTCTGTTTGAGTGGAATCTACACCGCTTCTTAATTAAGCCTCCGTCACTGTCACATTGATGATGATAAATGGAAACCAATTCCCAGGAGCTGCTCCCGTTGAGTATGTGAGCTCCAGTTAAATAAACAAGCTTTCCAGTTCAGAATGGCTGGAACATAAGCGTTGGTGAGTGTTATTAACTCCTATATCCTAACAGAAACAAGCAGTTAGTTCTTAATTGAGCAACTATTTTAGACACAGGAACTGAAGAAGCATTGTAAATGGACGCGAGCTTCTTCCATTTGTTACTTACATTATGTCTGTGGTGATGACCTAAAACACCCAGAAATGGAAGTACTCTTCCTTGAGCTAGCACTAGTGTCATCTATTCTATCACATTAGCCTTTCATGAAACAACAGAATAAGATTAGAGAACAAAATCCATTGTGCTGTTCATATAAATTAATTGCATTCAGGAACACTGTGTACCACCTGAAATCTATGAACTGGTTTCATTAATGGTCAGGCTTAGACACAGCTTTCTGCTTTTTGTGATTTGTAGCAGCTTCACTAAAGAACAATTATACTTATCAAACAGAGCACACAGACAGGAAAAATAACATGAAACGTAGAAAATCCCTGTTCTCTGAAACTGGGACTCATTCTTCAATTTTAGGGACTGATTCAGATACCTGAGTGCTACAAGTCGGAGTCCAACTTGTAGGCACACAGTCCACACAACTCTTACATTTACAGTGCAAATCATCTACAGCGTTTGTGCCCAGGGCTTGTCACCTGCTGCCATTTGCATTGAAAATATATCTCAAAGGGTTGGTGCTCCTGCCCAGGGCCTGTTTTATATATTGGCATAGAGTCTGTGGTACTCAGCCATGACCTGGGAAGTCTGTAGCCTGAGGGGGTTCAGTCCCACATTATAAAATATTTCCACAGGACTGCTCCCCCTGCTAGAAGTGCCCAATACATCAATGCTGAAACTGAGAGGGTGGTCCCTCTCATCCTCTGCTAATCTGGAATGGCTGCTTTGAATCCCTTTTCATTTGGGACCCTCTCTCGTTACCAAGAATTCAGGGAACTGTCTGGAAGTTAGATACAAAGACTTTCAGAGTCACTGCATCTTTGCATCTATGGATGCGATCCTAAGAGAATCCACGTGAGTGTGCTTGCATGTGTGTGAGTGAAAGACGCTGCAGACTTTTTAATTTCAGCACTGCTAAAGCCATCCCACTTCAAGGTAAAGCAGGTCCAGTGAATAAGCAAGAGAACTTCTGTCAGTTTTCAGGCTTCAGAAACCACAGACAACAAGCTGTCTCCTTTCAGTCCTTGCTCACTGCCTTCATTAAGACTGCTGAAGTTAATAAAACAGTCAGGATTCAGTTCAACCCAAAATTTCCCACATTTCATGTCAGCAAGAAGGACATCTACACTGAAAGTTTAATTTATCAAAGACTTGTGGCCAGTGGAAATCAGATGGCGACCCTATATGGCTAGTCCTGGCCTGGGTGCGTTTAGGAGCATGGGGCACTGGGACCTACAGCCTGATGTGCCCCACACAGCGAATTCAGGAGAGGCAGCAGAGCCGGTGTCGGCAGGTCAGCTATGTGCGCTGCTGGGGTGGCAAACCCCAACTCTGTCTGCAGCCTCCTTGATTCCACTTGCTTCTGTTTTTCTCTGGAGTGGGCGGGGGCAGGGCTGCTCAGATGTACTGGTAGGGTTGGCTGGTGCTGGGCCAGTTTGTATGGGTATGTATGTCCGTCATGTCTCTGCTGAAACCGAGGGGATCTCCCTGGGTTAGCACCTGAGCTCGCTGTAGACAGGAAAACTGATTTATAAACCTTGCAAAGCTAAACAGAAGGTGTTCGAACATCATATTTAATTTTTTTTTTCTAGCATGCAAGATCTTCAGTCAAAGCACTGTAATAGATTGTTGAGGACTGTCATGAAAATTATACCACATTTAAAGATTTATGCCGATGAGTATTTCTGGACTGTCTGATGAGGCTTACTACATTTTTGGCATAAATCAAGGAAGAAAATGATCTTTAAGCTTAGTTATCAACCAGAAGAGACAATACTTATCAAAACTTGATTTTGCATTTTTTTCAGACGAAATCCAGCCAGTTAACAATAAATATTGCTTATTTTGCGCCTTCATGGTGCTTTTTAATTAAATACTCCATTAAGCAGAATACTAAACAAATTTTGTGGGTCAGATGATGAACCATTCGCAGATGAATACTTGCTCAAGGCTTGTTTGGAATCCCGTAGAAGTTAAAAGAATTCTTTTCAATTACTGCAGTGGGTTTGGGACTAGGCAGTCAAGTAGCTTGACCGGAGCAGATGAGAAAACTCCATGTAAGGGACGACCACCTTGTACAAGAAGGGATTTAACTGTCTTATCCAACAAACAGATAAAGCCATACTGATTATTAATGTTGTAAATGTTATGGAATTAAAAATCAGCTGGTATTAATTTGAAAAACTATTTTTTAACAAAAGAAATTACAGTATGGTTGGCTCCAGAGAACATCTGTTTATCAGTGTCTACACTGTTGTATATGAGGTCACAGGAATGCTTTTGTATAGTTAGGAGTCCTAAAGGGCTCATATTTTTTATGTATATACATACACAGGCATACATAAAATTATTTATACAAAAATTTCCAAATACCCTTCAATTACTACAATCAGCAATAGAATTTTGTAATGTTTACGGCTTTTCATACTCCTTTGTCAGATGCTGTCACAACGGTATTTTCATCCCTGCCTTTAAGTGCAAAGCCTTTTATTTATACAGAAATATGAAATCAGTGGCAGCCTGTGAATTAAAATATTACTCACTTGGGAGAAAATGACCTTCTCATGAAGATTGATGGAACAACCACCAAAAACTTGCAGAAATTATGTTTACCATTTTCTAAATTATAGCAGCCTGAACTGATTCTGATCCTTCCATATTTCACTTCTGTCTCCAACTCATTGGTAGCAGACCAAAGAAAACAAACATTCGTGCAGATAGATGTTTAATCGTGTGATGTTAAGTCATTATTCTCTTGCAATTTCCTGTCTTTTAAACATGTACACGTTTATGATAAGACTCCCTATTGAGTAATGTAAATAACCAGTTTTTCATGGTTATTTACAATCATAGCTGTGGGAGCTTTGTGGGTTGTTTTTTTTTTTTTTGTTAATGTTATTGTGGAAGCACTCTAAAGCCCTATTAAAGATCAGGATCTTTTTGTACCCAAATCTGTCCTCACTAGATATAAACAGTTTCTATTCCAGAGAGTTCATATTTGAACGACCCAGTGTGGAGGTTGCAAGCAAGTGGTCATCAAAATAAGAGGTAAGAAAAATATCCTGTAAGAAAGTATTCACTGGTCATTTGTAACTTAAATTAAAAGGCTTAAAGGCTGAAAATGGTATACCTCTGCGAGGTTTAACACAAAATTATGTTCTTCCACCTCTACAAATTTTTCCTGGTATGGAATACGTTAGATAATGATCTATAGGATCTTGTCCAAAGAACAACTCTGAAGCCATCTTTTTTCATGAAACCTACTGGTCAGTACCAAACAGACTTAAATTTATTACAATGCTTAGGAAATAGTCCAGTAAGCAAAGAGGGCAGGCAGGCTCATGAGTCATAAGAAATATTTACCAAAAGAAGAAAATCTGCTAAGCATTTTTAAGTCCTTCTTGTGGGTTAATCCTGGTGGGCAGCTAAGAACCACACAGACAGTTGCTCACTTCCCCCTCCCTCAGTGGGACAGAGGAAAAGAAGAATAAAAGCAAGAAAACTTGGGGGTCAAAATCAAACAAACAAGGAAACAAAATTTTAATAAGTGGATCATAAATGGAAGATAAGGGAAGAAAACAAAACAAGCGATGCAGAGGCAATTACTCACCAAAACCCATGGGCAGACCAATGCTCAGCCAGTTCCCGAGCAAAACATGGGCAACCCCAATAAAACTCCCTTTTTTCCCTTTTGTTACTGGGTATGATGTTATACGGTATGGAATATCTCTTTGGTTAATTCAGGTCATCTGCCTGGTTGTGTTCCCTCCCAGCCCATTGGGCACCCCCCAGTCTATTCACTGGGGGAGGCAGTGTGAGAAACAGAGAGGGGCCTTCATGCTGTGCAAACACTGTTCAACAAAAGCTAGAACATTGGTGTGTTCTCAGTACTGTTTTGGTCAAAAACCTAAAGCACAGCACTCTATGAGCTGCTATGAAGAAAATTAACTCTATCCTAACCAGGATAACCAGAAAATTAACTCTATCCTAACCAGGCCTAGTAAAGTCCTTTTAATTTTTCCCCCCGAATCCAGGTCTAGCAGGTGTTGTGCATTGCTCCAATGGGAATCTGAAATATTCCTGCTTTTATAAATTTTGCCTGGAGCTTCCAGATATTCAGACACCATCATATAGAAGACAAGAAGACTACTTTGCTCATGGTGCCTCTTCTCTTTCTGGGGAGATGTTTATCTTCTCTTTATCAAAGTGTCTTCTTTAAGGGGGGGGGCTGTAGTTATTGCTCACTTTACCATAGCCAACAGATGAATTGTACTGCCTCTCTGAATAGTCTGATGTTTCACATTTTTGTGGGATGTGGAGGACACAGGGGGAATGGGATAATAATCCTTCCAGAAATCAGCACAGCTGTCATTGTCTGGTAGGCAGCGCCTGACCTCCCTGCCACCTGAATCGGAGGGCAAACCTTCCCTTGACGTGCGTGAGCAGGACGGGACCATCAAGAGCCAGCACATTGTGCTATACTTGTCACCCCAAGAGGCAAAAAAGTTTCAAAAGGTCAGGGAAGATTTTTGAGGCATACATTCTGAACAAAGCCATGTCACATTAGATCCCCGTTGCTAGGGAAGTTATACCAAGCTGTGCATGGAGCCTATAACTGCTGGAAATTTCTTTCAGCTCAATGTGATTCACAGGCATGAGGACTAATAAGAACATAGTGTATTATTAAAAATATCAGCTTGACAGGGCTCAGCAAGTGCCTGTAGCAAACGTACCTCAGAAACAGGGAAAAAGCCTGACTCCATTAACTCTCTGCATCTGAGCCTTCTTACTTATCTGCAGAGAGAGGCAGAGAAATTACATGAGGTTGAGATTTTAATGAGAAGAAGTAGAGGACTAATGAAATGCTAATGAGATCGACATAATCCAGTGTGTCACTGCAGGCTCTCAGTCCTTTCAAGCCTGGTAAACAAAATAAGCAACCATTAATTTGCCTGAAGTGGATTCATGAATTTAGCAACGGAATTTAGAAAGCATTGAAAAATACCCCATGTTCTCAGCAGTGACACCAAATCGTGGTTTTTTAAAGATATTTCCCAAAGGTAGAAGCAAGGTCTCAATTTTCTGCCTGCCATGGTCTTGCTAAGAAGGCTTCAGCATCAGCCAGTTGTCACACGTGGACACAGGGGTGACTAGGTGGTTTCCACAAGGTTCCTACTCAGGTGACAAGTTTGCTGGGAAGGAGACCTGACAGACAACTGGAGACAGATTGTGGGTTTTTATGGAAAGCACCCGTCTGGAAAAGCGAGGTGGCTCCAAGTGCTGGTGGGTGTCAAAAACAACAAGAAGGGCTTCTTCAACTACATCAGCAGCAAAAGGAAGGCTAGGGACAACGTGGGGCCGCTGCTGAATGAGCAGGGTGTCCTGGTGACGGAGGATGCGGAGAAGGCAGAGCTACTGAATGCCTTCTTTGCTTCAGTCTTCAGTGCTAAGACTGGCCCTCAGGAATCCCAGGCCCCGGAGGTAAGAGAAGAAGCCTAC
>Ga0065711_1028630_pt1 | contig 40073 bp, 21 predicted proteins | sample Hoacrofraction12_FD_59098 | JGI IMG/M metagenome (GOLD analysis project Ga0065711, IMG submission 59098) | Hoatzin crop microbial communities from Cojedes, Venezuela - Epithelial fraction 12 v2 (version 2) | ecosystem: Host-associated > Birds > Digestive system > Esophagus > Crop | place... | reverse complement strand
GACACTTCCCTTGAATATTTTTCCACTCTGCAGCAGTCTGTACATCAGGGCATGCCTGAACCAAAGATTTCTTCCTTTTTGATGGGCCTTGATGTCACTTACTGAGCACTTTTGTAAAAAAATTTTAAGCCCAGAAGCATCTGTCACCAACAAGAGCCTATGACTCTGCATTCCATAGGTTAACTATGTGTTATAAAAAGGATCTGATCTCGCTGTGCTCATGCAATATGAAGTCACTTTGCATATACACTGAAAGTCAGACTCTTGATCTCCTGCAGATGTGAGGAGTCCAAAGAGCCCTATTTATTCTTAAGATGCCCTGGCTAGGGAACTGGCTGGGTGAAGAATTCTTAGCCATTGCTGTTGCTGCAGAAGGCTTTTTGGGAAATGAAATCCCCAGTAGTTAAAGGAAGGGAACATTGCAGGGACAGTCAGACGATTACCAGCCAGGTTACAATGGTAGATGTGTAAATGTGCTCCAAATTCACGTTATGAAATAGCAGAAGGGTTGCTTTGGTCATCTCTCTTTCTCTGTACCTACCACTTAAACAGGATTTCATAAGATGCAGAGGGTAGGGGCACATGAAAGCTTGTTTGAAGCCCTCACACTTATTGAAGTTCAAGTGGCTCTGGTGGCGGCACGTGAAGGGCAATGAGGGAGAGACAGCTGCTCCTGCCCAGTCTTCAGATGTTAGTCAGCATCACAGGAAGGTGTTTGGGGAGAGTGTTGTAACTACAGAGGCAACTAAATAATTTCCCCAAAGCCATTTCTAGCCCACACAGCCTCTGCAGAGGTTGAGAAGTGAAATGCTACATAACCCCTGCGTAAATGCAGTAGTAGCAGTTGGAAAGAGAGTGGTTAATTTCCACTGCCACCAATTCCAATGATTGAATTTCAGCTGCTGGGTCAGTGTCCAAGTGTTCTACAGGACAAACCCGGGCTCGTCTCAACTTTTGGGTTCAATAGATGGTGTTCGAGATGGCCGATACAGTCTCGAAAAATGATGGACCACATTTTGAACTGTCTGTATCTGTGTGCATGAGATGTTACATTTTGGGCTGCATTCGGTGCCCTGGGACTAAGGGGCAGGATGGGAGGAGAGATCTACTGTAGACTAACTCCAGCTCTGTAGCTCCATGCACCTTTACACCGATGATCATTGCCTGAATCACTCAGTGGCATCTCACCAAAGAACCAGCAACCCACAAACTTGTAAGAACTGTAATGTACCAACCTTACTCTGGGCAAGCACAGGTCCTTCATCGTAACTATGAGTTCTGTGGTCCATGTGCGCTCAGCTCTGTCATCAGTTGTGTGAGACCTGGCTGCTAAGAATGTATCACGTTTTTGGGGGGTGGGAGGGTGGGAGGGAAGACTGCCCATGAATGCTTGTGGGGGAGGACTATAAAAAAGCTATTCAGTGCCAGTGGATATATTTTCATTCCACTAAAATGTGTGTGCAATTTTATATCTTGCAGTATTTGTTCAGTGTTGGAAACAGCCAATCAAACCACAAATTTGGCTTTATTTTTAGAAGTGCAACAAAAGCTAGAAAGCCAAACAAGGCAGAATTACAAGTAAACCATCCAGTTTCTCTCTTCAGCTAAGGACCTTTGCGGCTAGCTGTTTTACAGTACCTATTCTTCCTCATAACTTTATCCTTTTTGTCCAGGGGATCACTTTAATCTTTAGAAGCTGCAGAAGTCATCCTAAAGCCATTTTTCCTGAAGGGAGTACTTAAATGGAAAAGAATCCTGTTCTCTTGACTTACAGTGTGTAAAATGCTATCCTGATTCTACCAGGCTGAAAGCTGCAGTCCTCATTCTTTCCCCAAACTCTTGCATCTGCAAAGAGACCCACTGAATGCAGAAAGGCAGTGCATGAGCTTAGTGGCATGCCCGTGTGGTTTACATTATAAGGAGTGGCCTAAGAAGCCATTTTCCTTGCACTTTCCAGAGAAACTTCCCTGTTATTAAAGAGCGTTTAATCTGTTGGGATGAAAATTAAAATCAACTGAAAATCCACACAGAATCCTGAGACAATCCCAAATTGAGCATTTTCAGACACTGAATCTTTTCAGTTATTTTCAAAGATGTTTTTTCCCCCATCTGTAATGCCCTGCCTTGTGTCCTGGTTCATTCCCATTAAAAAATTCAGGAGTGCCAGCATACCACAAGTGAATCAGTGCTTCCAACATTTCCTGCCTGGTAGGAAGTAGTAAATACGATGAGAGAGAAAAATTGTTCCTGGGAGATTTTCAACCTAATTTTGTAGACTTAAGATATCTGATTGTCCTGGGAACTCTGCATTTGCAGCTCCCATTAATTTCTGTAGCAGGTGTCTAAATATTTCTCATGCCCAGAGGGTGACATATTTGTAGGAGGATGTAGATAAAGTTTGGATAAGCATGTAACAATACTCAGGTTAAACAAAGCAGAACTCCTTGCCTCTTGCTGTTCACCTGCTGCTACTTATTGTCATATATTAAATATGCGGGTGACAAAGAAGTGCCAAGCTGATCTGAGAGAGAGTCAGAGGATGGTTTCCATTTCCAAAACTACAAGGCGCTCTGCATGGGACGTGGGGTGCAATTTGTAAATTCTCTTTAGTGGATGCACTCAGTTTCTTAAATTTTGGGAGGAAAGAAAAAGGGAACGGAGGTCAATGACCTCATCATCTGTTTTCAGAGATTTGTTCTCTTAATCTAAACCATTTTTCTCCTTCCCTCACCCCTTTTTGGTCCCTGTAGGGAGGGATATGCCCTATCACATGATAAAGTTGCTGTGATTCAGAAGAAGGGAAGCCCACAAGTCTCAAAAAGTACACGACTCACACTTTCAAGGATACCTCTAGCTACCAATATAGCACAGTGATTTCAAAACAACTACGATGAGTAGGATGGTGGCAAAAGCTGTCTCTGAAGGTTTAATTGCTGCTTTGCTGGTGACATGCACGTACACACACAAATATTTGCTTAATTTGCTTCTGGTGACTTCCACAGAGCAAAGAGTTGTGAAGTGACAAATCAGCCTTAGTGCCTTAGCACCTTAGCCCCGCTTCAAGGAAAAGCACACAGGCATCATTTCCCCAGTGCCCTCAGGGTCAGGGACGGCCATCCCCACAGCTGGCTGTAGACTCGCTCAGAGACTCGACCTGGGGATTGCATGCCCAACTTGGGGAAATGGTGTTTAGCAGCAGCCACGGCACAGCACATATTCAATCTGACTATATTGACTGACTTAAGGAGTTGTCAGTGACAGTCTGTCCAAGTGGGACGAAGATGTCTTTTTTTCTTTTCTTTCCAGCAGTGGAGAACATGTGATGCTCATGTCCATCTCTTCTATGACTTGTTCGGGTATGGCCTTTGGCATACCAGGACTAAAGGGCATGCCCTTAACATTTCTGAGAGCAAAACATTACACATTCTTTCCTACGGAGGATTAAAATTGCAGCTTCAAAATTTGATTCATAAAATGAGCATTACAGCCCTGCCTATATACCCAGATTAATCCAAGGGGATCCTGGTCATGTTGCAGCCATTAGTTTCCGACATGCTAAATGATCTGAGAAGGATTCTTTTTTTAATTGAGTTTGGTTCCTTTCTATTTAGTTTGTTGTTTTCCTCATGTCACTTAAGAAAGTCTTAAGGACTATCATTAAAATACATTTTTTAACTATACTGGAGTTGGTATGGGAAAGTAGTGTGAGAAGATGGTTTTGATAGATGCAAAAGCTAAATTTCTATGTCTTTGTGTTAAAAAAAAAAATAATTCTTTGCAGCTTTCCTGAGAGCAGGATATGTAAGGACCACATTTTGACTCTTTGTTTTGATTTTTTTTTTCCCCTGGTGATTTATTTTCTTTTCTAAATATAGAAGTGTTGATACATATTAGCGATATATTAATGCATAACCAGATAGTCCAATTGGAATGGTGAAACAGGATAATGCTGATGAAGTAAAATGTTTCAAAAACTGACATTATTTTAGTATTTTGGGGTTTATTCTGGATTTAGAATAGTGTCTCTCCTGATTAGTTTTTTATCTACAAGTTGCCTGACCTACCTTCCCACTTCATTAAAACATTCTTTAATTTGCATTAAGTGACTAGAATTAGGCATTGAGGGTCATCTAATAAAGGTGTCTTAAGAGCTGGGCACTTCATGTTCTTGCCCATAAGTCTCACACTGCCAATTTTCTCTGAAGTCTATGAGATAACTGTGAGATATTACTCAGTTTAAAATAAATAGAAAATCATAATATGGACCATGCTTCTGTGACTCTGAAAGACATGGAAGAGATTTTTGTGCTTTTCTAATATAAAAATGTTCTTCTGATTTATTAGATTTTCTTGCCCTTTAACTTCAGATGTATCTTGAATGTCAAGCTTGATTTTTTTGTGTTTTAGTCATGTGCATTCATTTAGTGAGCTCAAATAATTTTCCTGCCTTTCTGGTTAAATTATGCCTTTTTAAAAGGTGTCCTTTAGACAAATAGCAGTCTCTGTTAACAAGAACCAAAAGTTTACAGACAGACTAGTACGTGTTTCTCAGAAATTTGATTGCCATGCTCCTGACTTGTTTTGAGTTGGATTTTTATACTTTTTAGAGAGGAAGTGTAGGTACAGATAGTATATATGAGCTTGTTTTTTTTGTAATGTTCTTATGATTACTTGATGGACTACAAGTTGGAATCAATTGTTCCTACAGCAGGATTTGAGCTATAGTGTTTTTACTCAATGGCTATATCTGTTGCAGATACTCTGTTCTACATTTCAGAGCAAAAAATATCATAATTCCCCTGTGTGAAGGATTAGTGAGAGTGTGTGAGCTTTCAAATACCAAGTTTGTGGTTTTTGTACAAAATGCAAAAAGGCTAAAGGATATAAAATTAAGAGTAAGATGGAAAATAATGTTTTAATTAGCGTGAAATGTTATTCTGATTTCACTTTACTTTGCTGAAAATAAGTAATAGTGATGGCTGTGACCTTACAAACAATAGCAAGAACCTAGTAATCTAGAGTCCCCCTTGAAGAAGGATCCCTAGACGATGTGCACCTGCTGACCCCCCCGCAGAGCTGGCTCTGCTGGCTGGACCACTGCAGTGATTTATCTACATTCAAGGTAGATCAAAAATCAGAGTAGTGTAAAATGTTGAATTGGGAAACACCAGGTAAATGAGAAAAGGCTGAGGGTAAGGCAAGAACAGTTTGTTTTTATAGGACATATAAAGGAAGATTTCTAAATGGAGTTTTGTTTTTTCAGCTACTTCTGCCTACAGAAGTTTTAGTTACTTGCCTCATTCCCTTGTCCTGCCCCATAAACTGGATCTTTCACAAGACAGTATCTTGTACAGTGCATATGGGTTGCCTTTTTGAGCCAATATTGGTGTCAGGTTCACATGGTTACTTTATGTTTCTGAAAAAATTAATCACTGATTTGCAATGCATGCAGTAGTTTACTACTGTCATCAAGAAGAACAAAAATCTAAATCTGTGTTTGAATTAAATCCCGCAAATTCTATGATTCTTGATAGTTGTTTCTGTATTTTTCTGAGGGTTGTTATTTTCATGTTAGATTAAATATCAGTATTCTTGAACATATTTTAAAACTAATGCATAACAGCCATTAATAAGGAAAGCATCAACGAATCGTGGCTTTAGAACCACTGGCACTACGTTCATGCTTTTGTTGTACAATGTGTTCCACCTCTTAGAAACATTCAGTTCTGCCCAAGGACAGTGCAGCAAATAATTAAAATTCAAGCACTAGAGGCAGTGTTTTTCTTTCCTTCTGAATAAATGTAGGAAAACAGAAAAGAAGGAAAAATACAGAAAACAAAGCAATGGATGATTCTGCCAGGATTCGTACCAAATATTGCCATGCTTTGTCAATGCGGGTTTAGCTAATGGTTTCCTGTTTGAAAATCGTAATGTGTATGAAAAGATATGGTCCAATATTCTAGTGCAGACCAGCAATTACTATTGCCTTCACTGGGACTGTAGATTGTGAGATAGGAAGGAAGCGGACCCAAACTCCAAGTGTTAAACATGCAAATGCATGTGGGGAACTTGTTATACGGGGGAGCTACCTCGCACGTACGCACTAAGGAAAACATTGGCTTGCTAATTTTTAGCCTTTGGATGACATTTGCAAAATAAATGCAGTTTGTTTAAGAATTTTCTAAAAAAGGGAGAGAAAAGTTTGTCTGCAATAAATGCAAGACACAAGGAAACCCTGGTGAATACGTATGACCAAAGCAGAGCAAACAAATCACGAAGTGCAGTACTCTGCAAGGAAAGCTGAGTCAGCTGTAAGGTGATGTTACAGGAGGGCTAAATCATTTCTCCCACACTTGGGGACACCAGAGGAGGGAAGAGAGGGAGAGCCCCCAGGGCAGCTGTACAGCAGGGACGTGAAAGCTATCGCCCTGCACCCCGGCTGTGGGGAAGGGGTGCTGCAAGGAAAGCATCCCAAAGGTGAAGGCAGGATTGCTGGAGAGGGGCGGGAGAGCTGGAGCTGTCCCTAGAGAGAGCTCTAGCCAGAGCTAGAGCTAGCGCAGCTGCCCTTCAGACCCCAGCGTCCTGCCTGTGCCCTGCGGCTGGGGCAGCAAGGCTTTGGCAGGGGGGCCCTGTGCTCCCCTCCCCAAAAGCACCTCTGGCTCCCAAGAGGTGTGACTGGGCCTCAGCTGTCCTAAGGCAGTGGTGTTTTCCTTGAAAACTCATCTTTATTGCTTTACAAATTCATTATAACAAGGGACTCATATTCAGACTGAAGGGCACACTTATTATCGTCCTGTGGTTTTCAATTAATAAGTTCACAGCTAACAGTTTTTAAGTACAGTGAATCATGCAAATTTCCGTATCACAGCAGCTAATTTATTTGTTTGTTGGGGAATAGCAGGCACCACATGAATCTGTTTTGAAATGAATTTTAAGAAAGGCAGACGATTTTGGTCCAAGCCATGGGAGGGGGGAGTGGGAGCAAGCAGCGGGGTAATGTAACGCAGCCTTTGCACAGTGCAGGGTGTCTAATGTGGGGTATGAAAGTGAAATGAGCAGCAGCATGGATCTAATATCCAGGGGACTGATAGTGAAGACCAGCCCTCACTAACTGGGGAATTTCTGGCCAGAGTTAACATGACTGTATCTCCAGGTCGGAATGATAAATTCCAGGTGCTTTCTGTATATGATTGCCAATGACTTCATTCTGTCTTCCACACACAGTTCTAGCTTTTGTTCCCGAGGCAGTTTTCACTGCTGGTTGCAAACACAAGGATCATTAAGTTACAAGCTGGATGTATTTACAGTTTGCAGCTAGATCTGAAAATAGTTGTCTGTTCTACCAGATTTTAATTTCAAGCCTGTCTGATGGGTATATAAGATGTGTTCTTACCTGTTCTTGCAACTTCACATAATTACTCTTTGGAATCGGTTGTGTCTGTAAGACACATAACAGAGCTCAGAGGAAGACTCAGGCAAGAAAGGCATAGCAGAGTGCTATGCCAGAGGTTTCCAGGACACAGGAATGTTGCAACTTGAGGGATTGCTGCTACAGAGTTCAGGCATGGACACAACACCCACAGAGAGTTCTGCAGAAAGTAGATTAGGCTGTGGCCGTCACTAGATGTTCGCTGGACTCCAGTGGTGCAAAGGCCCTGCTCTGTGTGGATGAATTTCACTCGTCGTTCATCCAGATAATCTGCTCACGTAGATGCTCTTATGTTGAAGCTGCCACTGTGTTTTTGGCCTGGTCTTTGTGGAGAAGGAAACCCTAGATATTTTAGTGACCCTTTCTAAATAATCCTCTTAGGCAAGGGACTGGGCTCCAGATCCATCCCACTGAATTTTAGGTACCTGAGGCTTTTAAGTGGGCTGTCCTAGGCTATATCATTGGTAAAGGGAACCTCATCTGTTAACTTAGATCTGGTGTCTTGATTTCTGATTTGGTTATGGAGGCAGGCTAGGAAGACTGAGCATCAAACGATGAGCTGATTTGATCAGATGTCAAAAGCAAGGTGGGGTGGTCCTGCATCAGCAGCACTGTTCCCGCAAGTGGCAGGTCGCTGACTCACCTTTCTGAGCCCTCTTCCAAGTCATCTTTCTTTTATTTATTTATTTTTAAAATCAGGCTAAGATATGGGCTAAACAAGTCTGCAACCTGTGCACTTTGTCTGCTTTATAAAATGGAACTAGTCTGCCTTATTGTAGTCATCTGTGCAAATGATAGCCCCTAAATGCTTACACAGTGAGACTGTAATCTGAACTATAATTTCAATGTAAAAGTGACAGGACAGCTAAGCAGGCCATCTAAGGGAGAGACTGAATGATGTTCTTGGTGTTTGAAAGGAGATGAAAGAGTCACTGATATGGAGAAGCCCATTTGAGATAATGGCAGCGGAAGAGGAAATCATTCCTGCAACACAAAAGATGAAAGTGGAAGTGGAAACACTTACGTGGCTGTGAGAAGGGATTTGACTGGTTGTGACTGAAAAAGAAAAGATGCTGGGAAGAAATAACATTGTGAAAGCAGCAAGGGGGGAAAGACACTGAACATTTTTTAATAGGGAAATAGACCCCTGGTCAGAAATAGGCACAAACTTAACCAGAGTGCAATAGCACTGCAAAATTTCCTGATGCCTCTCTTCATGTAGGATGGATATTCACATGAAGTGCCGGGATTTAATTAAAAACATATTAAACTGAAAAACTCCTCTGACTGTCCTACATGTGTATTTTTTTTCATGTTTTTCATTTTGTTTAACCATCCATAATGGGGAAAAGGCATAGTTCCTGCAATTCAAGGAACCTGACTTGAATTTGATGGTTTCTTCTACAACCCATAAAACTCACATGGCTAACAAAGACCATTTCTGACCTTTCACATTAAGATCACTCTGACTGCTTCCCACATATTCATCCCATCTGTCTTATTCTGGATCTGTACTTCTCTTCAGCAGTTAAAAAAACCCAACAGAAATAGGTGACAAAAAATGAAACAATTTAAGATGCAGAAGACAGGAAAATACTTAAATAGTGTCTTTAGAAGTGGTTTACATTTTTCTGTTTGTTGGAGTGAAACTCAAATGTCCTAGTGTTTTCTCTCAGTGGAGATGAAGGCAGAACATCACGGCGGACAGAATGTAGAACATCCCAAAAGCTAACATTAAAATGTTTTTTCACTTTGAGAACAACTCCTGCTTCACAAGCACGGAGCTTCTGTAGCATCACTTGTGCCAGGAATGTCTGTTCCTTTAAACAGAAAGGATCTCCCAACCTCTCCTCAACTTGGACCATACTTCTCCAACATAATTTCACATGTTTTTAATAAGTAATAAACAGGTAGCGGGAAAAAGATATTTGTTGTGACTCCTCATGTGGTTCACTAAGTTCAAAATCTGGCCATAAACATATTTAATATGTGAACGGATTGTAATCAAAGCCTTCAGAAACTCAATTTCTGGAAGAAAACAAATCCTACAAGTTACAGCACTCAGGTAGACCCACTGAAGTCAGCAGAAATGTCTTCTTTGTCAAGGTGGTCTTCGAATCTTGGTCTTACAATAAACAAAAATTACATGCTGGAGGGTAGTTTAAATACCAACAGGCTCTCACAGAAAAGGAGAGCATGAAGAGGAGGACCAAGAAGAGAGAAGGGGGATGACACAATCAGAAGGGAGGAAGGAAAAAAAAAAGACACAGACTGGAATTGATCTAGAGGACAAATAAAGGTAAAGGGCATGCTTACTGCAGGGGAGAAGAAAATGGCAGAAAAAGAGAGAGAATGTTAGAGAGAAAGAGTGGGAAAAAACATCCCAATAATAGAAAAACAAAGCCTTAAAATAAGAGCAAATGCTGAAAAGATAGACAGAAACAATGGTAAGAGGAAAAGAACAAAACGACTGGCAGGAGGCCTCGGTGGCACTGTGAGGAGAGAGGCTTGAAAGAAACCTCAGCTAAACAATAGAGGGATGCGAGACAGAGGCGTGAGGGAGGCAGCACAGATTAAATGAGAACCAAATGTAACCTTAACAAAGGCTCTGAGATGTAGGCAATGAAAGCATGTTAATAGGGAAATGTTTGTGTGTGTGCATGTGTGTTTTCACATACTGGAAAAGATTCTTTCTCTCCCTCACCCAAAAAAAACCCCACAGCAGCCCAAAACATCTCAGTCTCAAAAACAAAAGCCAAGACCACTCAATGTCATTCTGGACTTCAGTTATCATCTGGGTTGTGTTTTTTTTTCTTTCCATTTCTCAGTTTTCAAACAAGCACCTCCGAGGTTGCTGCCCCTCCTTCAAATCCATTTGAAAAATTCTCTCTTGCTGTGATGGCTGCAAAAGATGTAACAATTGGCAGGCTGCTGCTGTGCTGAAACTAGTGTTTGTCGTGCTGATCAGTTTTTCTAGCTGTTTCCTTGTAATTCCTAGATGGCTCTTCGTACCTGCTTATTGTCTTTGCTCTTGGAGAGGAAGCACTTTAAAATGGGGCTGTCTCTGTGCTTGTGCAGCAGCCAGTGAAGAGGAATATTAGCAAAGATTCTCCAGTGATTGCTATAAGACACTTTTGAAAATTTCTGCCTGTGTCTGAGGGGTTCAAAATTGGCCTTTTTCTTGCTTGAAAGGAGGTATTTAGCTGCAACACTGCATTCCTGTTTACAAATGCTACATCAGGGCTCAGTGAAAAGGCTCCAGATCTGAAGGAGGGTTATAGCAGCACCTTAAAGGACTGACAGCTGTAGCTCCCGTTGTGCTGGTGCAGCAGGGGTGGCCAGGGTTGTGTGGCCCAGGCTTGTCATGCCAACACTTCAGGCTTTTTCCCATGACCCACCGTGGCAGGTGAGCATGCATGGTCCCTCAGGGTGTGTTTGTGTTGGTCCAGTCACCCACAGAACACAGCTAGAGCCAAGAGAGAATGGGGAAGAGAAGCAGAAGTGCTCAGGTTTGTTCTGTGTGTGGAGAAGTTGTAAATCCTGCTCCCTTTGTGCCCATGCTCCTGTGAAGGGTGCAGAGTGCAGGAGGGCTCCTCTGGACACAGAACAGCTCTGTCTGCAGAGGGGTGGATTTAACCCGGGTGGCTGCCCACTGTCACATAGCATCAACCTCCTCTGCCCTGACCCCCATTTTGTTACCTGCTCAGCTTTCTACACCAGTGTCTCTCCATCAGTCATCTCTTTGCCTGGTGCCTGGGACAGCAGATACACCATGGCCACATGACAGAGATGCGTCTGTGCTGTGCAGTCATCTGATGGGAAAGACAGCTGTTGGTCCAGCTGCGGAACGAGACCCTGCAGGGACCTTCTCCGAGCCACAGCCTCAGATGCAGCTCAGTGCATCCTTTCCCCAGCTTTATGAACCTGCATATGCTGCAGTTGCTCAGCTCTCTTCTGCAAAGCAGCACAGAAATACAGTAACACTTACCTCCTGCATAGACAGGTGGTACGAGAGAGCCCTTAAATCTGTGTGCAGCAGTATGGGATGTTTGAAGATGTTCCTTAAATATTGAGTGTCACAGATACTTTGTGTAGACTTTTCTTTTTCAGAAAAGAGCTGAGAACTGGTCTCTTGGGACAAGAAGGGGAACGTGGGAGAGGAATAAAATGCATTTGTTTACAGTGTAACTGAGCAGGGTTTTTTACACAGAGGGTGAAAGAAGCAACAAAAATGAGGAATAGCTGCTAACTTGACAGAGGAACAGCTTCCTGAATCTTGGTTAGATTTTTATTTTGATGTGCTTCTGTACCATGACCAGGGAAAACGAACTTTTAAACTACTAAGGGCAACATATGGAGCAAAGTGGGGAGCTGCCGTGAGTACCATACAGTGCTTCAAGGAGCTGATGCTCCTAAAGGCACTGCCTAGGTACCGTTCAACGCAGAGATTGAAACAGGTCAGGTTGTGAAGTCTGGAACAAAATTTGCCAAGAATTCCAAGCTTCTCTAGATCTATATGTGAATACATTACTGGGAGGTTGCAAGGAAGAAGTTCTGCAAGTGGATAAGAATTTCCCATGGGCCTAAGATGTGCTTCCATGCCAAGAAATCCACATTATTGAGTTTTTAAACAAATGATCATTAATGATGATCTTATTGATCATTGACACTGTTCTTGTAGAAGAGCCAGGAAAATGTTACTCAGTGCAATTCTTGCTGCTAAGGGGTTAAACACTTTCTTGGCTAAGGCTGCTTGCTGACCTTGCTGAAAGAGAAAAAACTATAGATCAGTGAGTGAGATTGTCCTTCCTTTAGAAGAACTGCCCAGAGAGACCAGGAAGATTACAGTAAGCGTGCAGAGACTAAGCTAGGAACCAGAGACTAGGGAATGCTGATTTCAGTTCTTCTATCTGCAGTCTTCGGGCTGAAATCCAGGGACCTGCATTGGCATAAACTATTCCAGTAACAGAGGATACATTGCTAAGGTCGACCTCACCTGGGGACTTGAGCATCACCGTACCTCAGTCTGCTGACACTTGGACAGGGAACTGGCAGAAGAAAAGATAGATTGGTCTGATCAGATAAATGGAGTCACGGCTAAATGATTATGCGTGACAAAGGAAGATCAAGGGAAGAAGCGATTATTAATACTCACAGAATCACAGAATGGTAGGTGTTGGAACGGACCTCTGGGGATCACCTAGTCCAACGCCCCTGCCAAAGCAGGGTCACCTACAGCAGGCTGCACAGGACCTTGTCCAGGCAGGTCTTGAATATCTCCAGAGAAGGAGAATTCACAACCTCCCTGGGCAACCTGTTGCAGTGCTTCATCTGCATTCTTCTCATCACCCTCATAGTAAAGAAGTTCTTCCTCAGGTTCAGATGGTTCCTATGCTTCAGTTTGTGGCAGTTGCCCCTTGTCCTGTTGCTGGGCACCACTGAAAAGAGCTTGGCCCCATCCTCCTGACACCCACCCTTCAGATATTTATAGGTATTTATAAGGTCCCCTCTCAGCCTTCTCTTCTTCAGGCTAAACAAGTCCAGCTCCCTCAGCCTTTCCTCACAGGACAGATGCTCGTCACCTCATCAACTTTGTGGCCCTCTGCTGGACTCTCTCCAGTAGCTCCTCATGTTTCTTGAACTGGGGAGCCCAGAACAGGATGCGGTACTCCAGATGGGGCCTCACTAGGGCAGAGCAGAGGAAGAGGAGAATCTCCCTGGACCTGATGGTCACATTCTTAATGCACTCAGCATACCTCTGGCCTTCTTGGCAACAGGGGCACACTGCTGGCTCATCTTTAGATTTCTCTTCGTGAGATATTTTCTTGTTCTCCAGCTATGAGAGAAAAGCAAATGGTGAAGGAAATGTTGAACATCCATTCACAGAAATGGTGTTACATTTCAGTCAATACAAGGGATAGGAGCTTGTATGAAAAAGGTCAACTTTGGCAAATGCAGGACATGATCTTACTGTTGGCCTGTTAACAAGGTTTGGAGTCTTGGAACAGCAGCAACAGAGAGGGTCCTCAATCCTCTGTTTCTCTGGGTGGAGCAGCGGCAGAATAAAGAAAATGCTTGGAAGTTTTTGACAGAAGAGATTAGAGCTGATATGATTAGAGCTATATAATTTACCAACAGTAATATCTCCAACTTAGCACTCTGAGTGTCTGGCGATGCCAGGCAGCCAATGGCAGCCAAGTTTACAACTGACAGCCAGTGTTTTCTTTTAACAATATTTTAATAACCTGGCTGTTTGAGCTTGCAAGTACCCAGCACCCTGTGTCAGCTGGCTGGCACCTGTTCTCACAAAGGTAATAGAAGTAGTATGTTAGACTTAGGAACAGCAGTTGGCTCTTGACAATGTGACCATGAATAGCACCACGTTCAGCTACAGCCATACTTCACCTTTTGGAATTAAATAGTGGGAAATACCAACAATGAACTCATCAACAGAGACTTGGGTAGGAGGAGAGATGAGTGGCAGTGCATTGATTCAAAACTCAGGTCACAGATGGAGACTGGTAAGGCAGAGGCCTGGAAGTGTTTATAGGAAACTGCATGGTGAAACTGAAAGCAATTCCTTAAGTTCTCCTGGATGAAGCAGAAGACAGGGTGCAAAGCACTAAGTAGAAATCTGGTGGGAGATCTTTCAGACAAAGCCAGTTGGAGGCAGATTGCTTTCAAAGGTGGCCCTGAAAATCACTCTGAAATTAAGGGAGCCTTCCATAACCTTAGTGTATTGCCTTTAAAGCATTGAGACAAGGACCATCTCCCCTCTGTGCTGACCTGCACTCCAATTCAATTACCTCTCCAGCTGATTGTACAAGCCTCTTCCTCACAACTGGGAGCTATTTTCATAGACTTCATTGTCTTAGACAGTTTTAGAAATGATAGTCTATTTCTAATGCAAGAGAGCCCTAACAGTGGCTTCCCTGCTAATGGACTGTAATTACAGGATTGATCCCACATCCCTGGCAATATGAACCTTTCTGTGCTTTCTAAGACAACAACAGCATAAATCAATGGTCTGCCAGAACAAGCTTCGGAGGATTCAGGGTGTATAGACCTTGGCATATATGCACTAAGTCTTGCTAAATGGGGACAATACACACCTGATTAGCATAGTATCATTAGCTTATCTCCATGGACATGTGAAGGTTTGTCCCTGTACTGTACTTTGTTTAACAGCTGGCAAGAAACTGATCATTTTCAAAACGGGTCTTTACACTTGAAAGTGGCCCTATCTGTGCTAGAGGCAACAGCAGGAGCTGCAGAAGACATAGAACAGATGTTGAACAAGATTCTCCCCTTGGGGGAGAATGATCTCTTTCTTCCATAAAGATACAGCACTGGCATGTTATTGGATAGGAGTAGGGAAACAAACATGGACTTTACAGTCTCTCATGGATAAATTGTCTGCAAAATCATGTTAATAAAGAGAAACACTTGTCTGTGGAGAGGATGCCTTTCAGTATATTCATGAAAAAGAATAGCTACTTCATATATTATATTTGAAAGTGAGACATCTGTTATGTCACATTAACAAAACTAAACTTCCGAATGATAATAGATCTGATTCTTCTCACCTTATACATTATGGGAAGGTACCGTTAAACCTGTTGCACAAAAGCCTTGGTCCTTGTCTCAACAAATTTTCAGCTACGCCTAAGTCTGGCCAGACATCCCACTGATGTGTGTTCTGACCCTGAGAGTCAGACTTCACCTCCTGGCTTCACTTCAGACCTGTGTCATCACTACAGACTTGTCTGGCAATCTTAATCAAGACTGAAGCCAGCTCCTGTTGCTGGACCTGCCCTGCTCCTGTTGCTGGTGTGCTATGGGGCTGTGCTGGTGAGACCTGTGCCCTGACTGCTTTGCTGCTGTCCTCAGCTCCTGCCTCACATTTCCTTGCTGAGCAGTCCAATCCTTTTGTCTGTACAATCAGTTGTATGTATCCAGCAAAGACGCCTAGATCCTCTAGCTCTCATTTCAGTGATAGTAGTGACATAACAACGGCAGACATGGTGGGGTCCTGTAGCAAGCTTATGCAGAATACAAATATGTGTCTTTGACAGTCAACTCCTCCACTCAACAGCTTAGGCGGATGCAATAGCATCCAGTGTACCAAGAGTCTGTCAGATTCAATTGTTCTGTATGTCCTAGAGGATGATCTCTAATTTAACAACAGAAACGTGTTTACTTCTTGTGAATCAGGACTCTGTGTACACTGTCACATCAATCAAACTGGTGAGTTAGATCAGTGGTTCAATTAAGCTCTGAGGGAAATGATCAAGTGATTTGTCTGACCCTATTGTTGCAGCCAGAAGATATTGCTGCTTATTAACAGTGAGAGTAGTTTCATCAGGTTTTTCCCGTTTTGGCATCCTATATGTTCCACATCCAACAATAAAAAGTTGCCTGAGGGGACAGGAAAACAACGCCCTTGCCAACGCCCCTGCCATCATGAAGTATACCCAGAAACTAAAAGGCTGGCTGAGAACTTTATGTGACTTTGCACAACACAATGTCCATTGGGTCCAGACAGAGCAAGAACAAACAGAATAGGAGCCAGATGAAGAAAATGTGAGTCTGGGACTAAGTCTTGGTGTTAGTGTCCAGCTGGCCTCATTATTAGCCAGATGGCAGGTTCAATATCAAGCTCTTGGAAGGGTCAGCCCAGCAAATTACGAGATCTGCCAACTGGATTTGGGAAAAGAGAAGGAAAAAAAATTGAAAGAAAGAAAAAAGCCAGATCTATCATGTCCATCTGCTGGGCAGATGGACAGCCAGAGAAGGATTTCTCATAGTCTCATGTAAGTATGATTCAGGGCTGGAGCTAAGTGATAATTCCTCAGAGTACAGATTATACCAAGAAGATCTCTAATCATTGCACAATACAAAACAATAACTTGTTTTGTAAACATGTTCAAAGCAATCTTTTTCTAGTTCTGTTGAATTAAATATCTCTTATCGTCTAGTGCTTGTTTCCACACTCCCGTTTGAATGTCTGATCTCCTTTGTGAGGGCGTATGAGGAGTGGCAAAAGAAGAACAGTAGAAATGTGGAAATGGGCACCATTTGTTACAAAGCATTTGGCACAGACTCATTGATCTTAATGCCAATCCAGATCACTCTGGCAAGTTCTGCGGTGGCATCCCCAAGACGTGCCTTTGAATTAATTTGTTACCCATGCTGTGCATAGGAAAAGAATGATACATGTCCTTAAAATTAAACAAAGCTTTTCGTAGATATACATTGCTCAAGTCCTCCTCTGAAAAGGCTTCCTTTTTCAATTAGTAGGTCTCTGAATTTAGGGCTGTTGTTGTCCCTTCTCCGAAATACTGCAGCAACATTTGAATGAAAAAGTCTTATAACCTCACAGAGATTGCATGGGACTTCAGATAATTAGGCAAATTGGAAATATCCAGAGAAGACTTCCCATTTGTAATTCTCCTTTGAAATTTCCTCTAAGCAGTAGATCTCTCAAATATTTGACTAGAGGAAACACAGCTACAATACCAGCTAGGACCATAAAATCATTACAGACTTGCCATTCCAGACTGCCCGATTTTGGTGGCCAAGTGAGGTTATGGTCCACTTATTACATGATGTTTTATGCTGATCTTGCTGCACCTTTTGCAGAACTAACCTAGGACAGCTTTTGCTTGTGGATAAGTTCCAATGTGTTTTGGGCACAAAGGTTTAGTACACTGAGCTTTGAGTCTTTACATGGCCCATTTACAATCTAGACTGTCTTACATAGAAGAACATGAGGAAAAATAAACATCCAAAGTCATATTCAAGCCCAAAGTTCCAATGTGGTAATGAAGGTTACCTCCAATACTCAAAGGTACGTCAAGACTCTGAAATACTTTTTTTTAACAGTAACATTTTTTTTGGTTTTATCTACCTTACATACTATCATATCATAATATCGTATGATAGAGTAGCACATTGCAGTAATTTTATTTTGTGGTGAAGTATTGCCATGGGTGACAGAGGATATTTGCTCTCTTTATTTAGCCAGGATAGGGTTGCTAGGACCTGGGAACCAGTCAGATTATTAGTTTCTAATACATATGACTGACCCAAACTAAAACACTGAGGTGGATGCACCTGTAGCCAACTGATATAGCACAGTTCATGTCCACTTAACCTCTCTCCATCTAACTCCCAGGTAGGGCAACTCTATCTAAACTGTGAGTTAGGTACAGTCTCTAGCCCATGCTGATCCCTGAGCCGTCTGGAAGCATATTGGATTGCCTAGTCCAAAAACATGTCACATACCTTGTTAATGGTTTTACAGTTCGGTTAGTGGTGTGCCAGTGCTTGGGACATGCGCTGACCATGCTCGGTTTACTGGCATAGTTGTAGCTGCAGAGTCCCAAGAAAGGTTAGGCGGATGAGGGCAGGGGGAAGAAAACCAGATTCAATTACCAACTCCTGTAGATGTACTGCCGAAGCCCACATAGACAAGTGGTTTATATTTCATGGGGCTAAAGACTGTTAATCCTGTGATAGATTATGGTCATTCTAGATTTGGCACCAAGGAGCAGAAAGAATAATTTTGGCAGAGATCTAGAATAATAACTTGATATTTGAGTAGGAAAGTAATGGAGAGCCCATGACAAACCTCTTGCTTGTCTCTGTTTTTTCTGAGCTCTGAGAGGGGAAAACCTGATGAAGGCAGACTCCGAATGAGATACTCAAAGCACTCACTTTCAGCTGCTGTTTAATCTACACTTCATACTGCTGCATTTGCACTGCACAAAGCATACATTACATGCACATTGCTGGTATGCATTTGCAAGGCACCTAAAGATCAAAAACCTAACAAGAATGAGATGGGGCAAAAACACAGCTTGTGAAGGAAACAGTGATGAACTGATTAGTTTTAAAACAATCAGTGAAGTAAATGTATGATTTTTACAAGACTGCTGCAGGCACCATAGATATTGTGTCACAGCCTTCCACATTTTTTTCAGATTAGCTATGATTTCTTGACTTTTCTGAGAATTTTGGGATTTGTCAAGAACTGAATGCAAGTGGGGACAGTGGCTGGAATTTGGCATGACATGTAGTCTGCAACAGAGTTTCTTGATGAGGACAAGGTACACACATGTTGTTGTGCGAGCATCACAACAGGCTGAGGTCAACACCAACCAAATTAGGAGAAGCAGAGAGCTGGGGCTGTGCCTCCCAAGTAGAGGAAGAGTTGCAGACTTTTAGACAAAAGCAGCATTTCTAGTAAGTAAATTGCAAAGGTTTCTCGCACTGCTTGAGTCAGCAAGAACAATGTTAACTTGTCTCATCCGGAAGAAATTTTCATCACTCTTCACTTAGTACATGCAGTTGACTCAGTGCAATCCTTCAGGAGGCAATATTAATCCAGGCAATATCTTAGTGTCAGTAGGCAAAGCAGTTACACAGCAGCACCCATGTAATTGAAGCCACAGCATGCCATTGCATGTAGTGAAAGCAGCTCTGTACAAGGTTACCAAATCTGTGAAAGCGAGACCCATATGAGAGGTTGCAGCCATTAACTTTCTTTGTCTTTATTCTTTTCATTATGTTTGAGGCTTGGTTCCAGGCTAGCAGCCTGCGGCAGCAGGCAGCAAAGACGAGGTTTTACAGAGATGCAGTCCCCAGAGAGAAAATGTGTGTACTCCCTAGATAATGTCCTGTTTATATAGCCTGTGGTTGGGAATGGCCTTTTCTGTGTTCCTTGATACACTGAGAGAGTAATTAAAGCCTCATTTTCATTTCCTTTTGTACCTTACTGTTATCACTCTGATAATTTCAGTGTTCTTAATCAACATTTTCAAGAGTAAACAATCTTGCTAATAACAGTGTTGTTCCATAAACATATCCTGAGTCGTGCAATGTTACCACAAGGAGGGTAAATGTTAGCATCTCCCATTTTTAGAGACAGAAAAATGGCAGAAGAGACTGGTAAAGTGGTCTGTGATTATCTTAGTCTGTGTCAGACAAGGGATTCCCAGCTGTCTTGTATTTAGGTAGCAGGCAGTTCTTCGTCTCAGGTTTTGTAGCTCTGTACAAAATTCTCCCATGTGAATTAGTCTATAGATTTTAACATGAAACAAAAAAACCCAAAATTAACCCAAACCAAAGAAAAAAACTCTCCCCCCAAAAAAGTCACACCACTGAAGGAAAGATTTACACTTCTTCAAAGAAGAACAATTGTTTCAGTAACAGGGCAGTGGATGACTAGTGAAGGAGATACACAAGTTGCCACTCACTACCTGTTGTACAAGGAAAAATCAAAGATGATGAACAAGCTTGTTAGCAGATATGACATCCCAAGCAACCATGAAGCACTTGCTGAAACAGTTGGTATTTTAGTGCCAAACATCTTGATCTTATCACTATCACATTACATGGCTAAATAATACAGAAGTGAATGTGATGTATTCTCTCCAGCGACGATGTTATCCCATAAATGGAAAAGTGTGGAAGACGGAATGTGCTATATAAGCATAAAATATAGATGTAGGCCCTAATTTCCACGAAAATCAATGAGCCTGCCTTGTGCTTTGCACTTGCATGGCACATTCCATCTTTCCTATGTTATTGACTCACCAATTAGAAAAATTAAAAAGCCAAGATAGGAGCAACAGCTGCAACACTCAACAAACAACACAGAGTCAAAGATCTAAAGAAAATCATGCATGTTTTTCATAAAAGGATAAATATTAGCAACCTTAAAGGCCTAAGACAATTCCATCATCTTTATCTCATATTCTTCTAGTTTAGGTATTGTTCAAGCATCATGGCACTCCCGTTGAATCCTTTGAGTTTGGATACCCATCGACGGAAGTTTACTCTGAGTGCAGATCTCAACTTAAGAAGCTCAGTGAGAGATCTATTTTTGACTAACTGTATTGTTATGACGAGGCTTTCCTGATAAGATGCTGGGACTGCTCTGGCTAAGCCCACTTGGATTTGGTGACTAGCAGGGTTGGTGCTCATGTTCACATGCTGGGTGCATTGGAGATGGGCAGGGCTGGACATGCACAATGCAAGCCAACAGCAGGGAGTCTGAGCTAAACTCAGTCACTCTGTAGCCCCACAGAAGCCCATTGATAAACTGGTTAAAGCAAACAATCAGGAAGGAAAGAGCATAATAATGGTGCTTTTGTCTAGTCACCATTTCATTCTTCTGATAGAACTGAGATGGCCAAGAGGTAGCAGTGTCTCAGCTGGTGTTTGTGATCTAGACGTTTGGGCCTAGTGAATGGGTAGTACAGGTTCTATGTTCATCTGAACTTCTTTTTAGAGATCTTTCTCTCTTATGTGTTTTCCCTAACTTCTAGAGATCCTCAGGGGTATGCAGTTGTAATGACAGATGAGATAATGGTGGGCCTAAACTATAAACCCAATATTCTTTGGGTGGGTGCTTCTGAAAAATATATGGTTAAAATTTGTCTGAAAATGATCTCTGTACATCCTGATTCTGGTCAGAATTAGGATCTAGCCAGTCGGAAGATATCTAGATGTTGTTTTAACCTGATGACCTGCAAGAACTTTCAGAAAGCCTGTTCTCACAAGAAAAAAATCATGTAAATACTGCAGATAATTGAAGAAAGGAGACTTCATGGAGCAAAACAACTCCTGATTCAAAGCTCATTTAAGACAAAGCTCTCCTTGTCCTCTATGAACTTTGAATAAACTTGAAAGCAAATCATGGATACCATATTACTTGAAATACTTTATTTTCTGCATAAATCCAGCCTACAATGTCAATAAAGGAAAGAAACCTAAATATTACCTGGGAAAGGACTGCCTGATGCACTGGGGAGAAATGCTACACATTCCTCCTGTTTTTTTCCTACTTTGATTCTTAGGAGACAAAATATTTGGTGCAATTTTTCTTTTAGTAGATAATATGCCAACATTAGCTGATATGAGGCTGTCACCTGCTCACTCTTTATAAGTAAATTGCTACAAGCTCACTGCTTAATCTTGCTGATTGGCAAGTCTAAGAAACAGATATCTGTAAAGGGACCTGCGCTGCTAATCAGTGCACCAGCAGCAAATTAAAAAATATTCTCTGTCATGCAGATGACCAGCTGGCTAAAGTAAATAGGACAGAAGTCCAAGAAGCTGCTGGGCCTTTCTCTGTGAAGTGAGAAAACTCTTTCATGTCAAGTATTTCTATGCAACAAAATCCGAGCAGAACACCCAGGGAAACCAGACAAGAAAGGCAGATGTTTGGACTGACTTCTACTCACTACAATTTGATTGACACATTGGTTGGCTTTGCTTAGTTGCTGAGGAGACCTGCATGTGAAGTGGGACTTCTCCCAAGAACTGCAAGACCACCTGTGACTTTAACCCTTCCTTCCTCCTACAATTTAAATGGTACCATGGGGATTCCTGTACCGGAATGCTGGTATGTCTGATCCCCCTGCTTGAGTTCAGGGAAATGGGATTAAATGGGTTAGAGATCGAGCTCACTTACTAAATCATAGGCAAGAGGTTCTTGAATATTCATACAAATATTTGTTGATCAATTGCCATATTCCTCCTTGAGTTCTGTAGCTGGTCAGTTACTTGTCAATATGGGTTGCTATTGCTGGCCCAGCAACCCGTAACATGTTGACCAGTATGTGGGAATTGAAATATTTTTAATAAATTAGGTCTAAAGAGAATAGAACATTGCAGACTGCTTTCTAACTGAGACATTCCTAAAAGACATATTCAGGGAAGTGGTAATTTAAGAATAATTGGATAGGAAATTGCCCAATCAATGTAGTCTGATGTTTACATATAATTTCACAATATGCTATTATGCTAACCACTTGATTGGCATATATTTATATTGTCGTGGTTTCCAAGCACTCAGGCAATACGGACCCAAGGCAAGGGTGACTTCTCTGGGAGATGAAATAGTTGTCAAATACAAAGAATACTGATTGCTGCTCCACTTTGCTTACCCATTTCTGCTGTCCTTAACAAGAGAGATGAAATGGCAAAGCCCAAAGCAGCTCACAGGTCAGAAATGAAGAACCACATTTTCTGAATCCGTGGAGGTTCAGCACCTTTGTGTTTATATTTTTTTGACCAAAGTGCTTCCAAAATCTGCTGAAAAAACTCTCCAGCCTTAACACGCTTTCCTCACCCTGTACAGCGTGGAGCTGAGCCTATACTGATCCTGGTAGGTCTGCACTTGGCTTTAGCTTCCATTAAGCCTGTGCAGTCATGCTGGCTCCTCACAAAAGAAGGGGTTTCACTCCAAATAAGCAAACAAACATTTCATATTGGTCCTTGCTTATCACAGTTAGTCCTGTCCTTATAAATAACATTAATAGTTCAATAGCTTTTGTACTTTTGCCACACTACCACTTAGTCAGTTTCCATCAATCACATGCTGAAATAAATCTCTGATAGAATCAAATTAAGTGCACTGTGAACAGTTTGCATCACTTCCCGAGCTTGGTCACTGAACAAGGACTCTCCAGTGCCTGTTGAATATTTACTTCATGCTACCCACTGCACAATACATTCTATTGCTCTTATCCAGAATTCTCATCCTTAATGAGTCTTTTAGCATGTGGAAAGGAGAGGTTTATAAATAACTACACTATCAGAAAACGCCCTCGAGCACTTCCTTTTACAGTATTTACTAACAGCTTTTCTATGTTATTTTTTATTATTTATCTTGAGATTAAAATCAGACTTTATTGTGTCATGTTCAATATTCTACAGGAAAATATATATAGCAGATCTTGTCTCGCCAACTGCCATTCACAAATTGCCTGCAAGATGCAAAGCAAAGTGACATGTGGCCCAGAAACTCATTATATGCTGTGATCGATCCAATTGTGTCTGTCCCTAATGGATTCTTATATAAATTCTGCCCTTAAGGTTAGTTCCACGAAAAGCAACATTCAAGATGCTAGTCCCTGTCCTGGAAATGGCTGTATGGACATATCTCTCAACAGGTGGTTCCTGTTCTTTGTCCTTGAATTCAAAGTAAGGCCCACAGAGCAACTCTTTGCAGAATATTGTGATAATTTGGAAATGAGAGTAACGTCTCTGAACTTATGCAGAATAAATGGATCTGAATGAGGCATAAGTAAGCTTATTTAGAAGGTTGCCCTGCTCTCCTTCTGCCTTTGATTATGAGCAGGACTTGGCGTTAAAGATCCCATCCTTGCCAAAACTGTGGAACTATTCATCATTCCAGAATAAATCTAAAACTGATTTAGAACAAAGGCTTGTATTCTGTTGTCCCTGTTCCTCCCCTGTTATAAAACCTATAGAATAAAGACATCCATTGGGGAAGAGTTGCTGTCATTGCTGATGAATCTATCTGTTCATATTTTTGAAGTAATTATCAAAGTAGTAAAAAACCTGTTTAGGTTTAGAATGAACACTTGCATTTGCTTGTATCTTCAAAAATATTAAATAGTCTTAAATAGAAAACAGCCTCTTCTCTCATTCTTCTAGCAGCATACACCTGTAGATTTGTGTATATCTCTGTATTGGGTTTCTGTGGCAAGTTTTTTGTAGTGGGGAGGCTGCAGAGGTGACTTCTGTGAGAAGACAGCAGAAGCTTTCCCCATGTCAGATAGAGCCAGCTCCAGCCGACTCCAGGACAGACCTGCTGCTGGACAAAGCTGAGCCCATCAGTGATGTTGGTATAGCCTCTGTGACAACTTATTTAAGAAGGAGTAAAAAGTGCTGCATACCAGATGGGAGGCAGGAGTGAGAATATGTGAGAAAAACAATTCTGCAGGCACCAAGGTCAGTGAAGAAGGAGGGGAGGAGGTGCTGCAGGTCCAAGAGCAGAGTTTCACCTGTAGCCCATGGAGAAGACGATGATGACACAGGTTGTCCCCCTGCAAACCATGGAAGTCCGCGGTGGAGTAGATATCCAACCTGCAGCCCATGGAGGACCCCACACCAGAACAGGTAGATATGCCCTGCAGGACACTTGCAGAGAGCCTGTGCAGGAGCAGGCTCTGGGCAGGAACTGTGGCCCATGGAGAGGAGCCCACTCAGAGCGGGTTTGCTGGCAGGACCTGTGACACCTCAGGGCACCCACACTGGAGCAGTTGGTTCCTGAGGGACTGTACTCCATGGAAAGGACCCACGTTGGAGCAGTTCCTGAAGGACTGCATCCCATGGGAAGGACCCACATTGAAGCAGTTTGTGGAGGACTGTAGCCCACAGGAGGGGCCCCACACTGGAGCGGGGACAAGCATGAGGAGAAGAGCAGCAGAGATGAAACATTATGAACTGACGGCAACCCCCTTTCCCCATTGCCCTGCTCTGCTTGGGAGGGAGGAGGTAGAACTGTTGTGAGGGAAGTTGAGCCTAGGAAGTAGGGAGGGATTGGAGAAAGTGTTTTTAGATTAGTTCTTATTTCTCATTATCCTACTGTGTTTATTTGGCAATAAATTAAATTAATTACCCGAAGTCAAGTCTGTTTTGCCCATGATGGTAACAGGTAAGTGATGTGCTAGTCCTTATCTCGACTCAATCTTGACCCACAAGCTTTTCATCGTAATTTTCTCCCACTGTCCTGTTGAGAAGGGGGAGTGATAGGGCGGCTCAGTGGGCACCTGGTGGCCAGCCAAGGTCAGCCCACCACAAAATCTGAATACATCTACTCGTTTAAGGGGAAAAAAAGATCTGATTCTGCTTATTTTATATATACATTTCTCTTCCTTTTATTCCTTTGATGATATATGGTATTTGTGGTGCAAAATTTCAAACAATTTTCAGATTACTTACATTTTTTTTCTCCTATTGTAAATAATGATGATAATAGCAAGAAATGTAAAGATTATAAATGGAAAATCTTTCTCTTTATAAGTAAAGTCCATGGTTTCTTCCAAAATTTGAATTGAAAATCTATGGTGGCTATAGTAGAATTGCCTATAGATCATCTTATTTCTTTTTCAATTTTTTAAAGAAATATTTCACTTTTGAAAACATTTCCCCTGGAAAGAGGAAACTCTGAAGTGGAATTTTTCTAGGACTTTCCAGGAAGAACCTGGATGCAGAATTTTTATTTTTGACACAAAATGAAGAGGTTTCGTGGATTTCCATTAGGGAAGATTCATCTACAAGTCACCCTTACTCTACTCAGAAAATATCTTCATGCTGGCATGCAAAAGGACTTAATTATTCACTTTTGCAACACATTTTCGGGGAAATGGGTTAATTTAAAACCAGGTACCTTTTGTGAAGAAACTCTCGGTTTTAAACTTTTTACATGTATAAGGATTTTTAAGGTTTTGGAAAAATAAGGAGTTTTAATGTAGTTTTATGTTTACTGGATATCATTCTGGACAGTTCTACCTGAGAATTTGCCAAAATGAACTTCTAGATGAATTTTGCTTGATACATTGTACTGCCATGTACGTGTGATTCAGGTGTGCCTCTTTACTGTATAGCATACCTTGCTACTTCACAGGCATGTCACTACGTTCACATCGTTGCTTTTTCACAGTTAGGCCCAGGAAACATATAAATGATGAACTGGATAAGATGGTGGCAAAAACTTTTTAAGGAAGTTCAGAGGCTGTGATGAAGGTGGATCTAAGAGGTAACAAATTCCTTTTGTCAAAACCACTTGCATCACTGCACAACATACGCCTTGCTATTCCTCTGTAACTGCACTAAAGCCCGCTAAGATGTCACCTCAAAATTCTCCATCCCAATAGCTCTGAAGAAGCTATTGATTTTTTTTGTAAATAATAAGCCCAGTTGCAGGAGAACCATAAAACGTCATGTTGCTCCTTCCGAAAGTGCTACCATGTAATGTCAGTAGCTATGGTTTTATTTAATTTTGTGATTAAAGTTTTTATTGATTTCCCTGCAGCATAGACTATATCAATATCTTTGGTTTCAAAGGACCATTCAGTAGCACAGAAATAGAGAAAGACTCAACATAGAAGCAAGTGCTTTATTTTAAATTTATGAACCCTCCATAGTGAGTCCCCTGAGCATGCTGCCAGCAATACCTTTCAATTGTGCAACTCAGCCTCTGCTGTCAAACCAAGTCCCTTCAGTGCCTCTCAGTTCACACACTTGTGTTTTTTAACTAGAAAAAATCTTGTTTAGGAGTCAGTAGGACCTAATATTATTATATAAAAGGCTTTTAAGCCCTGAAGTGAATTCCATTAAAAGTTACTGTAAATCACGTATATATCCCTTCTTTGCCATTGGCAGGCTATGGTATGCTGTCTAGGAGAGGAGGAGAGAGGTCCTTCCATCGGAGCTGATAAGGACAGGTGTGCTTTGCACTTCTGAAGATTTCTAACTTCCCTGGATTCAGCGTGCATGACGAAACCAAAGCCCTGGCCACTGGCAGACACACCTACAACTTCTACGAGATCTAGAAAGATGTGGACCAGTTAGAGCGGGTCCAGAGGAGGGCCACAAAAATAATAAGAGAGATGGAATTCCTGTTCTGTGAAGAAAGGCTGAGAGAGTTGAGATTTTTCAGCCTGGAGAAGAGAAGACTCTGGGGACACCTTTTCGCAGCCTTTCAGTACTCAAAGAAACTCATAAGAAAAATGGAGAGAGGCTTTTTAATGGGACCTGGAGTGATAGGACAAGGGGTAGTGGTTTTAAAGTAAAAGAGGGTAAATTTAGGTTAGATAAAAGAAAGAAATTCTTTACTATGCGGGTGGTGAACCACTGGAAGAGGATGCCCAGAGAAGTTTTGGATGCCGCCTCCTTGGAACTGTTCAAGGTCAGCTGGGATGGAGCTTTGAGCAACCTGATATAGTGAAAGATGTGCCTGCCCATGACAGGGGGTTTGGAACTAGGTAATCTTTAAAGGTCCTTCCAACCCAAATCATTCTGTGATTCTATGATTCTATAAACCCATAATACAGATTCAGTTGGTTTGTGGTTACAGGACTTCAGACAAAGCCACTCATCCAGCTTCCATGTTTTTCACCCGGGGTTGTTGTATAGTAGCACATTTCAACAACAAACATATTGGCAACCTTACATGGGGAAATCATTGCAGCCCACTCACCCCTGAGTGCATGTGCATAATTCCTGGCATGTCATGAGGAGACCAGGCCATGTAGGATTGGTGAGTTAGTAAATGACCTAGGCAGAAAATCCTTTCACAGAAAATACAGCCCAAATCCCCTAGTATACTTGAAATCTTTTTTGAGTAAACAGAGAAAGAGCAAAAGAAGAAATCAAATTCATAAAAAGAGTCTCCAGATAAAAATGGAGCAGAATTTACCTGAATGTACACGTTAGTTTGTTAATGTGTTTTTTTCAGACAAGAAGGATGTTGCCTAATAGCCTCTTTGACAAGCGCCTGTCTGATCAGCTCCCGTTTTCACTTTAGAGAGAGATTCCACATCTAAGTGGTTTGTAAAGGGTTAATCAATTATTAATAATACCTGAATAGATAATAGGTGCAAGGGACTTTGCCACAGCTGGATGTAAGCATGCTGGTATGAAGTACTTTCGTTAGTGATGAACCATAGATAAAAGCAACCTGTTGACCCGTTGGACTGCTTACACCCTTCTTAAACATCTATGAACGTCAGCAAAACCTTGAATGCATTTTGTAAGTAAATCCTTAGTAGAAAGTGTAATCCTTTTTCCTTTCATTTTCTCAGTCCATTGCTTTTAAATATTAAAATGGCATTACAGCAGAAGACCAGATTGCAAGGGTGTAAATGCAAAAACAGCCAACAGAGTGGGATACTGAGTGTTTGCAGGAGGGCCTAAAGAATTGTGCTGTGTCCTGCGTCAGAGAGCAGGCAGGATGAGATGACTTCTCCTCGGTAAAAACAACATGCCGAAAGAATTCAATAAACACAGATGAGCTTCATTTTTGCTACAAGGGTGGCCATTCCTCTTGACCCTCTGAGCCATGTGCCCAGATCTTTATGTGGCTGAGAGCCAGGAGACACACACCTCAGAGACCCTAAGGGAAAGGGACCTCCAGAAGCGTTTCAGAGGCAGGAAACACTAACTGCTCCCCAGGGCCCCGCCATCACAGCTGAGGCTGGGGTGGTCTGAAGTGACCGCTCTGCTCCGTTCCCCGGTGACCCCCCCTCAACGACAATTTCAGCCGCCTTGTCCATCACTGCCAGGGCTGCTCCTTGCACAGCAGAGTAGAGCTCCCACACTGTCTTGCCTGCACAGACCCATCACCCTGTTTTGCCCAGGTTTAACCCCGGTATGGGAGCCACGTTTCAGCTGCTTGCAAACCTCAATCTGCCGCTATTCTACAAGAACAAACAAGAAAAATAAATTGGAGAAAGGGAAAAGAGTGCTTACTTTGCTAACTGTAGCTGTTATCTCATGCTGTCTTTGTCAGTTTGTCACATCCATCTATTTCTTGTTGCGTGTAGAGTAGGTGACCTTTGGACAGGAATCCTGTTTTCACAAGGTGATCATTGCAATTCCTAAATAAATAGACAAAAAACTAATACACATCCCTGTATCTAAATTAATCTAGCAAGGAGCCGCATTTACCAATCCTCTAGTCTTGGCAAAACCATTAAACTCCTCGGGAATTTTTCCTCAGACCTTATGAGGTACTATTCCTATTATGCCTTTTAGACTGGGTTTGTTCCACTCTCAGTTCATGTTCAAACCACCAACGACTAGTTAATAATATTATTATTAAGGTCTTAAAACAGCATGTTTTAGCGCACAGATGCACAGTCTCTTTTTAAGCATGGGCAGAATATTTCCATCCTGCCAGGCTTAATTTCAGATATCTTAACTCCACAAAAACCTCACCACTCTTCACTGGAACACCACAAAAACCCCTAACAAGCAGACAGGGAAATATTTGGTCCTCCTTTCCACTTCCAGAATGTCTGATCATTCAGGACCCACAATAAATATTTCCTGGCTGACTTTGCCTTACACATGAACCACGTTTTGATGGGTTTTTCCCCTTCCCTTTTTTTCCCTTTTTTACAAGCATCATTGCAATTTGTCAGCAGGCAACTTGGGCCAATCTCACAAATACTTTAGTTAACAGCTTATGAAATGAAATGATGTAAGGGACCACTCCAAACAGGGTCAATTTAAACAGGCTGCCAAGTCTGTAACCTCAAGGGTCTTGGACTGGTTTGAGGGGAGGCACCAAGCAGTGTGGGCTTGCAAGGATTGCTGCCAGGTGGGCTGCAGATGTTCAGCTTCAATCCACTTGCATGGCATTCACCTAGGGAGATGCTAATTCGGTCCTATGCACGTGGAAAATCAGCATGCGTGTACACATTCACCCTGCAAAGGCCCCTCTCTGGCTCTGTTTTCCGAAGTGCTAAGGTTTAGAGGTAGGGTAAAATGACTCCATAGAAAGCTGCAGCACTGCTTGTATCAGCCCTGAGTTTGAATTCGTTTAGTCAGCTATCTCAGAAAAACAAAAACACAGCATCCCTTACTATAGATGGAAGTTGTGTTTCACGGCACATGCAGCTGCGGTCCCTGTCTTGCAGCTGTTAAATGAAGAAATACCATGTGAACACTTGGTCTGGTTTCAAAAAACCTAAAAACACTGGCCAAGAAAAATGGTACATCGCGGTGCTGCTTGGCCATTTGCCAAGACAAAGAAACTTGTAGATTTCTGGGGACAAGAGGCCATGTGAAAGGAATTTTCCTCCTTTCAAAGGCACATCAAAATATACCGGAGGGTTTAATTATTTATTTATTTGGTGTCTGCTCTTGGCAAAGGTTTCATTGATCACTAATGCAGTATCAGCATTAAACTCCCATCACTCGAAGAACAACCCAGTAAACAAGGCAAAAGCGGATATTTTAAAACTGTAGGTCTGAGGTGCAATGTAGCAGTTAAAAGCGGAATTATTTCACAGGAAGAATAACAAGTAGATGGAGAAGAGTCCCAAAAAGGCAACTGAAGATTAAAGTTTGTAGGGAGGAAAGGATTATTCTGTGGCGGAGGTCTTAAAAAAAAAACTATTGGAGCAAGATTCTTTTTTTGTTTTTGACTCAGGCTCAGACATTGGCATGGGCACGTCAACAGGGCAAAATGCTGTGCTGTGGAGCAGAGATTCACAAGTTTTCCCCGCAAGACCTACCTCAAATCCCTAAACAATATGGATGCAATGCTCTGCTAATGGCCGGTATTAATTTGGAGAAGGCAGTGCTTCACATAGGACTTTCCTCACTACCCAAGCTAATGCATATGTCCCCACAAGGAGCTGCAGCTATAACCTCCTTTCACTACCTGCAAAAAAGGGACAATTCCAGTGCACCTCCTTTGCACCAGGAACAATATCACACGCCTATCAGGAATGCCTTTAGAGTCATCTGAAAACTTCATTAGAAATGCAGCACAAAACAGTAAGCTTTCTCATTGCTTTTGTTTGGCTGTTTCTCGGGAAGGTTGGAGAGGGATGGTTAAAAAACCAGGCAGAGGGATATAGGACACCCAAAAAGAGATCAGGTCCTTTGGGGAGAATTATATTTTCTTTATGCTAAAGCATCTTCTGCAGTTAGCTTTGCAGAATGTCTGGCTTGAGCCAGCTCCTGGGCTTGTTTATGTACTGGAGACAGAGTGCCAAACTCTCCCAACAGGAAATGAATGAGACTGCAAAGAGAGGATTTCAACAATACAAGAGAAACTCATAAGTTTTGGTAACCATATTAGTTTATTGGTTTGTTTGTTTAATGTTGATACTATATTAAAGGTCAAAGGCACATTAGATGTTAGGGGAAATAAATATGCTGGTGAACAGATAAACGCTATGGAACCCCCAGTAATTAACAAGGTCCATATGTATAGCTTGTTCCTATGAGAACAAACCTTTTTTTCCTCTAGTCTGAAAACACAAATTCGTTTTTTACTAAATCTACAGGCAGGGTTTCTGAGCCAAACCTTGCCGCCCTTTCTCAAGGGAAACTCCCATTGAGCTCAGGGGGAGTTTACTCTGAATAAGACTTTGGCCTATTATTTTGGCCTTCTTTACCCTGCCCTTGAAAATCCCTTTCAGCTTAAGGGGCCATAAAATTTAGTGCTTGAGTCACCTCATACAGACCACACTTCTGTGAGCAAAGGACGTACTTCCAGACCCTTTTTCCTGGTTCTCGGAAATATTTCCATTTCTACTCAGTTTTCTTGCTCATATTCCTCTGTGTGTACAAAGTTAGTGGAGGAAGTTAAACTTCCTTTGTGCATTAATCTGCAATAACATCTGAGGACTGGAAGAAGTGGTTGTATCACGGACTTAGTCCAAAGCTCTAGGAAGTCGAGTGAAAGATTTTTGTGACATCACCAGTTTTAGGATTACAGTCCATTTGCAACCAAGAACTTCAGAAAGACATGTGTCCTGCTCATAGTACACTAGCCAGATAGCCTTTGCCAAGAATGTCTCACACATCTCTGGTAGAAGAAAGAGGTTAAAATCAAAGCCATCAAAACACATGGTTAACTGCATTGCATCTCATATGAAATATGCTTAGGAATCACCATCAGGAGATTACTATGGAGGCAAAATGCTATTTGGAGTTGAAACCAATGCTCATTAAAGGAAGCTGAATGCTTCATGCAGTGACCCCTCCCACAAACATATCCTGTATTTGCATTCCCTTTGTGCTTCAGCAATCCTCTGTGGCTGCATCATTATCCCATGAGAAGTGTCCATTCCAGATGCTGAAGAATCAGGACGAGTATACAGTCTCATTTGCTCCACAGGATTCCCTAGAGCACAAGTGAGCAGAGCTGGCATTCCAGCCTTCAGTTGCTGGCCCTCCAGAGCTCTCCTAACCATGGTCATGAACTTATCTTGGAGAGATTGTTCAACATTTGAACTTATAAAAATAGTTTGAAGAGTCAAAATCAATATGACACCAAACATTTCTGGGAAAGAAATTTAACTATTGTCATTAGCCCAAATCTTCAGGGACAGTTCAAGATTTTTTATAAAGCCTTTCAGAGGCATCATCTTCTGTGAAGAACTTCAGAAAGGTAAGCCCATGGGTTTTGGATGACGTTCTTTAGTTACCTAAGGAACAAGTCACAGCCCTGACCAGAAGCATCGTCAGGGCCCGAGGTGAGCCTGAGTGCTCATTCCCACCCTTGCCCCTTCCCTGTGAGCAGTTACATCAGAGAGGCCACTGGGACAACTGGCATCGGGGACTGGGAGGGGAAACAAGGGGGTGAGCCATGACTCTCATGTTGAGAACTTTCGCTGAAGGGTTGTCAGTTTAGGATCTTTCAACAGTAATAACACTTGTTTCCTAAAGAAATCCAAAGGTAATAGATTACAGGGAGTACAAGGTATTTTATGCTTTGTGGTGTGATGATCAAAGGATGTTATCATTCCATTTCACATGTCGGCAGACAGTTAGTTGTTACTCCGGGTAGGTTACAGGTAGCTTTTGTTTCCCTTGAATGCTGAAACATTATCTGCTTGTTAGAGGATGGTCTGTGGGTGAGTGCACCAGGGAAAGGAGCAGAGGCTCTTCACCTCTCTGGCTCCCCTTTCTGCCTTGTCTAGGATTCAGCCTCGGGTTCTCCAGTGGGAATACTGGCATTGAGCGGAACACTGGGAAATAGAAAGAATAGAGGCAAAAATGCCAGGTGCCTCTCTGGTTAGTATTTACATCACATGCTCGAGAAATTTTGCTGGAATATCCCAAGGGCTTAGGATGAGACACAGGTCTGAGTTATCCAGAAAATAACAAACATTTGTAAAATAATTTTGCAATGGAGCTCGGGCTCCATTACTGGACTACCAGGGCAGTCCTCCTTCAAATTCACACTGTGGCTTAACAGTCACTGTGAAAGAGGCCAGACCTTTTTTATTAATCTGAAATCATCAGAAATCTTTAATTTTGGGGTGCTTTGCTCTAGTTTTTATATTGTTCTATATTTCCAGATTCCATCTGGTACCTGAAATGAAAATGTTGTGAGCAGCAATTCTAGTAGTACAGCTGAGATGGGAAAGAACAAAGGTAAATCCCAATCAAAAAAGCAGCCACATCTGAGACTAACATCCGATCTTGATTAGATTTTTAGCATGTCTTTTAAAGTTTTGCATCTCAGGAAGTAATTCCTGCATTTTTTTTTAACTGTAAAAGCCATTGGATAAACTGAATCTTAAAACAAAAACAAAAAAAAAGAAAGGGAAAAATGAAGATGTATTTGTAATGCAACATCAAACAATTGTTCTACTGGCACACCTTCATAATGGTTTCTTTATGCAAACTTTATAGCCTTCACACTGTTTCCTGATTCTGTTGTTTCCAGTACATTTATTTCAATGAAAGCAGCTGTAAACTTTTTAAACAAATCTGAAGATTGGTCCTTATTCTCATGCTTTAGGATGTGTAGTTATACAAAAAGCTTGCATAAACTGCTAGGGGATAGTATAAATGGAGCATCCTCCTCTTCAAGCTACGCCGTTTGCAGGCCCTACATAAATACATACTGTTTATGGTACACTTCAATGCTTCGTTTTATTTCCTATAGTGATCTTTTTTAATGTTGTTATATAGATGAAGAACAAAAAAAGAGCACTGGGTAAATTGCTTTGAATAAATAAGAACTGACCAGATCCTTTACTGAGACCTTGAACTGAATAAAATCAAAATCCTTTTACGTGTTTATATAAAAGAGTTCATGTTCTTCTACTTTCTGGTTTAATCCAGCCCTGTGAACATTAATCTGTCGTATACTGATCCAGTCACAACTCAACAACACTGCAACCTTTCGGGAGGCTTTATTGTGGCAGGATTTCTAGGTTAGCTTCTATTCCGTATGTTCTAAATTTGCAGGCATTTCTTTGGACCCCCAAATTTCCAGATAAGAACAGAGGTAACCTGAGCTTTGGGCAAAATTGGCTGATGAATCTCACACTATGGCTTGAGTCCCATCTCTAGGTTTGAGGCTTGCTTGTAATCAAACCAGAACAGTGATAATATCATACAAAATATTCTTCAACTTCAGCAATTTCAGTACCATAATATCTGTATAATAGCAAAATTTACATTGCTTTCTTGTCTCCTCTGCGTCTTCAAAGCATGTGCGGGATTTATTATCATTGTTATTCTTCTTTGGTATTTTATCTGTCTCCCCATCTTTGTTTGTTTTGCTGAGAATGAAAAACTGAAGCAGACGCAATAAGTTTTTGGTCTGACTTTGAAAGTTATGAGATCTGCAATCACATTCCCCTTTTTCAGGAGAGAACATTGTAATCTTTGGCCATATGTTAAGAGGATTCTGTGACTTGCTGAACTTTAACAGAAATGTCAGCTTCCCTAATCAAAGTATGTGTCAGGGTTGCTCTTTCAAATGCTGTAGATGATACCATCTCAAACACTTCATTTATGGTGTCAGACTGCCGAAAAGGATTTGCTTAAGTTTGCTAAGGGCATTGAGAATGATATCCTTAATGCTGTGTGGCTGGTATTGTCCTGTTTGTCTTAGCAACCTTACCTTTTAGCAAAGTAGCTAGATGACAAAGATATTTTCTCTAAGGATCCTTAACCTCTTGTGTTGTGTGTAAACTGTGCACAGAAAGCTTGCAATAATGTAAATTAAAAGATGTGGTTTCTCTTACCCTTTACACAGGCATTAGTCTAATACTGCTGAAATCTACCACTGTGAATGGGTTACTCTATGAATAGCTGCAAAAAGATTGGAAAGATACCAGGGTGGAGGCTTTATATGTTTTTCCCCTGAAAAAAGTGAACACTGGAGCTATCCCAGGGTCTCTTTGCATAATGTGGTTTAGCTCTACTAGCCAGCCCCTGGCAGTAGGATGCTAGCAGCAGACACAGTCCCAGTTCCAGACCCCATGTAAAATGTCCTGAGCTGTGCTCAGAATATAAGGTGAAGAAGTTTTAAAACAGTGTATTTAAGGGAATGATGGTGATTTCCCTGAGTATTTTCATCTTTTATTGAAATCAGTATGTGTGAAGGCTGCTCAGATGCTTAACAATTTCCTTTTGAATTTGTAAATTTGCATATTGAAAACTGTTTTACATATATATTCTCTTTAATTCACATGGGAAAGATATTCACTAAAGTATTTTATTTCTTTTTCTCATGGGAGAGAGAGCTGCTGCACCCATCTATACCTGTTTTTTTGTGAACTTTTGTCAAAAAACCACGCTGAAGTTAGACCTTGTACCTCTCATTCAGAGAGAAATCCAAATGAAATATGGGTGAATTTAGCCTGACCAAAGAACATAAGATTGGATTTTAAGATTTTAATGGAAATGCAACCCTGTCCTTTGAGGAAGATTTTTCCCACTCTGGATTAAAATAGAACTACCGTTTGCTGAGCACTTTTAAACAGAAGCATCTTTATTCAAATCTTCACCAAGTTTCACTAAAACTGATATTAAGTCATTGTAAAATATTTGAATAACTTACTTTCAACACTGCTCTTGCTTTTACATATTAATGCATCCTGGGCTGCATCAAAAGCTGCATGGCCAGCAGGACGAGGGAGGGAATTCTGCCCCTCTGCGTCCAGCTCTGGAGCCCTCTGCGCAGGAAAGACGTGGACCTGTTGGAGCGGGTCCAGAGGAGGAACACAAAAATGATCAGAGGGCTGGAGCACCTCTCCTGTGAGGAAAGGCTGAGAGAGTTGGGGTTTTTCAGCCTGGAGAAGAGAAGGCTCTACAGAGACCTTATTGCGGCCTTTCAGTACTTAAAGGGGAAAGGGGGCTTATAAGAAAGATGGGGACAGGCTTTTTAGTATGTCCTGTTGCATAGACAAGGGATAATGGTTTTAAACTGAAAGAGGTTAGGTTTATACTGGATAGAAGGAAGAAATTTTTTACACTGAACACGGTGAAACACAGAAACGGGCTGCCCAGAGAGGTGGTAGATGTCCCATCCCTGGAAACATTCCAGGTCAGGTTGGACAGGGCTCTGAGCATCCTGATCAAGTGGTAGATGTCCCAGGTCATTGCAGGGGGGTTGCACTAGATGACCATTAAAGGTCCCTTCCAACCCAAACTATTCAGTGATGCTATGATTCTATGAAAATAAAAGTAATTCTTTGTAGTAGAGATTATGTGTAGCATTTTGAACAAATCATAAAAGTTGTTTATGTTTTGCAATACACCAAGCCAAATCCAAAATTTTACTTTTGAGTTAACATTCTGGAGAGGTTTTTCATTCTTGGGCTCATTTTGCCTGTAACCTTACCAGGCACTTGGTGTATGCAATGGTCCTGGCCTGTCCATAACAGACCAAAGATCCTCCAGGATTTTCCTACACAGCAGGCACTGAGGTCCATATAAGCAAGGATGAGCCAGCTCCTGGCAGATTAATAGCCAAGACATTTACTCAGCACCCTGTCACACTACGCAGCACAGCCTGTTTAAAGCCTCCTCAGATTCTCTAACAGAGATTGTGGTGTCGTCCAGCTAGGTGAGGACCTGACTGGATGTGTTCCTGAGTAACCTGCTCTTGATCTGCAAAAGTGCCTTCCCACCTTAGCCAATTCTGTGATTCTACAATAGCTCATTACTCTTCCTCTCTTTTCTCCTGGCTCTTTGAATATTTAAGTACTTCATTTCACGAAGCAGGTTAATCCAATATCACCATGTAAAACTCCCAGCTACCCTTCCCAAGGCAATTCCCTCTCCTTTCCAATCTTTGCTGCCCTTGGCTTGTAGCAAGGAGCTCTGACAGATCTGTTTTTTTCCCCCTGTCTCCCTTGATAGTGGCATCCCTCTCCACCTTGCCCTGGTGATGTGCAGAATGAGAGCCTTTTCCCATTCTGCTGTTCTGCCGATGTGAAATGCATGGCCAGGGGGAATGGGGGAATGATTAGGGCCGGCGGAATAGCAGCAAACTTCAGGCTGCTGCTTCCTTTTCAGACAGTCCTTTTCCCGATAGTGTAATGAGGAATAAATTGGAACCTGGATGACTGCTCCACAGGAGAAGGGGGTAAGAAACCATCCCTCTCTCAGGGGTGCTTTTGCATGGCCCTCATTTCGATTGCTGAATCCATTTAAAGTTTATCTTTGCCCTGCGGTACTGGTAAGCAAGGCTGACAATTCCCCCAGTCCAGCAGCCTCGCTTTGCTGCCCTTCTCTTGGGTACGAGCATTTCCTGTTAAAAGGATTCCATTTAATACCCTGCAAATTATTTGGGGTGATGCAGAGCGATTTATTTTGTAAGCCTTATGCTGTGGATTGAAATTGCTTTTCCTCATCTGAGCGCGTGGCAGCAGGGAGCGTGGCCCCCTCCTTGTGCTGTGCACGGGGGTTGCAGCGGCCACGGGTTCTGCTGGCACCCCGATGCCAGCTGTGTTTGCCAGTGGATAAACCCAATCCTGGCTCCTTCCAGGGGGCAGAAGGCAAAAAACCAGAGCAGACTTTACACACATACACAGCTGTTTGAAGAGGCTCAATCGCTGAAAGAAAACAAGGTTTCAATTTGCTTAACCCTGTCTGAGGGAGAGAAAAGGTTAGACCTGCCCTTCTCACTTGGGCTTTGTACCCAGGAAAACACCCAAGTCGCAGTCCCAGACGCAGGGTGAGTAGTTAGGGGTCCTGGCACTGACCCTAGGTGCTTGCCTGGACCAAGTGAAGGCAGAGCAAAGTCACACAGGGAGACAACAGTGTCGTACACTTCATCCAGCCTGTTATATAAACCAAAAAATACCAAATCTGGAGGCAAGGAATCCCCAAACTTCCTGTTTTTCTGAAAGCAAAGCTGCCTCAGAGTCATCTCAAATTAGAAAGAGGATACAAAAGAGCCGACTCATTTGTTTGATGTAGTTTAGTTAAGAACTCCACTGCAAAATACACAACTCAACATTTTCCTTCTTGACTAAATACTTGCCAGCAAACAAAGAAAAGGAAGTTTAAAACTATATGAAAGAACTCTCTTTTTCTCCTCCCCTTCCCATTTGCTTCCTTACCACTATTTTTCTTTATGTGAATAGCCAAAAGTCTCAGATGCAATTACACCCCACAGCATAGATATAATTCAAACAGACATTAAGAATCATCCAGCAGAATGCATTCCCCCATTATTTAACAGCATTTAGAAGGGGATTTGGTACGGATATGAATAACGAGAGTGGCTTATGATAGCTAAAATACATTTGTATGGATAGAAAACTTCATGCTTCATGGTTTAGGTCAATCTCTAATTTCTAGGGATTAGAATGAGTCTTTCATAAGGGTAGATTATGCTACCGCTTCTTTCCCTGGAGTATCTTTTACTGTCTTCTGAAGATCTGCTCTTAGTCACTGCCAGAGGGAAGGTACTGCTTTTGATGTCTTTGATTCCATAAGGCAGTCTCCACTTCTTGATGATTTATATTCAAAATAGGCCAGAAAGGTTAAGAATGGGAGAAATAAAGTAATGCCATTCTTACTTTAGCAATGAAAGACCGAGGCTTGCACACTTTTGTGGACTTTTTCAAGGGCATTTAAAGAATTCGTGGCAAAGTCAGACATCTTCATTGTCTTATCCACAACAAACTTATTCTTGGCCAGTTTTTTTCTTTTGATGGAACGAGATCCTTGGTTTTAATTTTGTTCCAGAATGGAAATCACAAAAAAGATGCCTTATCTTGAGACTCCTAGAATTCATCAGAGTTTGATTTTCAATTGGGATGCAGTAAAGTTGGCTCACTTACTACTGATATCACTTCCTGAATGTGAATAACCATTTGAGCACTCATTGAAAAACACAGAAGTGATGGAATTTGAGATTTACCTAATGGGCACAAGAGATATGGAGTACTGAGGTATAAAAATGTGTTTGTGACTAATTCGTTAGAGGAAGTCCTCATGGAAGACATAGTTGATCATGATTTCCCTATAGTGTTGTGAAAATTAGTGTCTGCCAGGGTTATATCTACCCTGTAAACAAAAGGAGCTCAAGAAAGATGTTAGCTTCAGCTTTGCTTTTAAGAATGTGTAAATTTGGGGAGTATGAATAGCATAAGTTTCTTTGATCCTAGATCTTTCTCAGTGTTTCTGATCACCAGCCAGAATTTGAACATAATTCCATCTTGTCTGGGACAAGGGTATTTGACCACAAATTCGTCACAGCAGGGAAAGAAATTCCACGCTACCATTTTATTAAGATGGGCTCATTATCACAGGTTTTTTTTCTTTTTTCAAATTAAAGTAACATTTTCAATTTTTTTTCACTAGTTGTGGTGTCATTTTAAATTACTCTTCTCTCAGCTTTCTTAGTTTGTAAAATGCAGTTAACACAAGCTGGGAAGTTCTGTGCCTAAAGCCCTCTCATAACATGACATGATAGCACAATCCAAGTTGTACCAGGTATCCAGAACGGGAAAATTCATTACATTTTAAGTCCCAAGAATAAAGACGAACCCAGAAGAAAGAAAGAAAGAACACGTACTTCTCTGTCTCTCTCTCCTATTGATCTGAAGACCTAACAAATGCTTATAATATTAGGGGACCTAATAAATGCTTATAAATATCTGAAGGGTGGGTGTCAGGACGATGGGGCCAAGCTCTTTTCAGTGGTGTCCAGTGACAGGACAAGGGGCAATGGGCACAAAATGAAGCACAGGAAGTTCCGTCTGAACAGGAGGAAGAACTTCTTCCCTCTGAGGGTGACGGAGCACTGGAACAGGCTGCCCAGGGAGGTTGTGGAGTCTCCTTCTCTGGAGATATTCAAGACCTGCCTGGACACAGTCCT
>Ga0065711_1005007_pt1 | contig 40074 bp, 22 predicted proteins | sample Hoacrofraction12_FD_59098 | JGI IMG/M metagenome (GOLD analysis project Ga0065711, IMG submission 59098) | Hoatzin crop microbial communities from Cojedes, Venezuela - Epithelial fraction 12 v2 (version 2) | ecosystem: Host-associated > Birds > Digestive system > Esophagus > Crop | place... | reverse complement strand
TTCCTCGTCGCATCCCTGCATGCTCTCACTACGTTTCTGTACTCTTCCCAAGTGGCCTGTCCCTCTTTCCACATGCCATGCACCTTTCTCTTCTGCCTGATCTCCGCTAGAAGCTCCTTGTTTAACCAAGGAGCTTCTAGCGTATTGTATTTCAGTTGTGTATTGTATTTCAGTTGTGTATTGTATTTCAGTTGTGTATTGTATTTCAGTTGTGAACCGTTCACACACAGAAGAGGGACAAGTTTTTCAGCAGCGAAAAACTCACACAAGCCCTGTTGTTAACAAGGTACTGGACTGCAGTGATGTAGCACTCCGACACATACACTATACCAAAAACTTCAGTACAGATCAAATACAAAAGTTGCTCCAGAGCTTCACCTTTTAACAAAAAAAATGCAGATTTACATTCTAAATCTGGTCTTTCCCTTTTTCAGAAAGCAACTTTAGATAGCACCGTGCTTACAGAGTTGAATCCCACAGCATGATTTTAACTAACGAAACAAAGCCCTAGTGTTCTCAATTTAGATCTTTGTACAAGCTTTTATCCAATGAAGACACCCAACCTATACGACTCATTTGTTATAAAAGCAGACAAACGTGAATACCCTTAGGAGGATCGAGGAGATGACAGTAATTAAGCAGACAACTAGCAAGATACTGAGACCAAATGAATGCCATAATGAGAATGGGAATTACCCTTCTTTTGTTGGTTTTTATTCTACTCCTGCTCAGCCTCCATCAAAATGACTTTGATGATGTTATTAAAAATTGCAGGTTCTTACAGAAAGTGGGCTCAGAATGTCTCAAGACAGCTATTTCGGCTCCTGTAGCAAGGGCCAAATTAGCTTGTTGCAAAATGGTTTCTTCTACAACCAATAAAAGTGACAGTGGGGTTGATGTAACAAACAGTGGTATTGGAAAAGCTCCCAAGTAATTCATGTTTAATTTAGGAACTTGGACAGTGAGTTTGACATTTGATTAAAACCATATTTCCAAATTAAACAATCTAAAGAGCATTAAATTAATAACACCATTATATCTTGCCGGTGACATAACAACTCCCAGTGCCTCCCTGGGTGTTGTTAGGCACCAGCAATTGATCAGAAGTACTGACAAAGCTCACAGTCAACTCTCCCCAGACTGATTAAATGCAGGTGCTTTTTGCATCTTGTTTCCAGATTCTGCACAAGCCTAGTGTGCATCACAGCTGAGACCCATTTCGCTGCCGCTCGGCAGCTCTTTCTAAATAACCTCACTGATCACTCCAGAAGCAAAGGTGATCACCTTCAGTTTTTGCTTCCTGACACCTTTCCCCAGCTGAATTTTATGTCTATCTCATATGCAACTATTAGAAAATGTATGCAAGTGCTCACAAAAGCCATGTCTAGCAGCAGATGTCCAGCATCTCAAAGATACAGTGTTCCAGCCAGAGCTGGGGACGCCAACAGACAGGTGTTCCCACTCCTCGGCGCTGCCAAGTCTGCCCCATTAAGGCAACGAGGCTGAAGGCCATCAGTGCAGCAGTCAAAACTTAATCTCCAAATGTGTCTCTGTTCTAAATACCTTTCACCAGCTGGTTACTACTTATCCCCTGATGGTGTCTGGGCACGTTCCCTCCAAAAGAGCAATCAACCTCTTCTGATGTGGTGTGAAAGGCCAAGTCTGTTCCTTCCCCAACTTACAGGCACGTGATTCACCTACAAAAAGTTCACAGAGCACCAGAAAGAATTGCTTGACAACTCATTTTTCCATGCTGGGTTGCAAAAAGCCCTACCACAATCAAAGCTGACATTTCGCTTTTGTCATCAGGAAATCTTTCCAGTGGAGCAGAAGCAGCATTCCTGCCCTCCTCATCTGCCCCACCAACTGCCAAACACATCAGCCCAAATTCTTCATTACTGGAAGCTGAGGGAAGCTCCCCTGTTTCAGGGGAGAATGTAACCCAAGGCAGGGCTTTTCATGGTCCTACCACTGCTTCTGCAAATTTGTCTGATTTGTACCCAAAGGATAGGTTAGGAATAGATAAGCCATGTTTAATCAGCACTCCGGCTTGCTCAAAAACACAAAGGAGTTTTATTTTTTAAGGGAACTTATGGGTTTAATTGTGTGTCTGTAAGGCCCCTGGTAGAGTCCCTGCCCCTGTGTGGAAAAATGTTTGGGCAGAGGCTTAATTTGAAAAACAGCATTGGAGTTTGTTGCATATTTCCAGAAAACACCCAGTTCTGAGTTAGGGAACAGCCACTGCCAGCACAGGAATGCAGAAGTGATCAGAGTAAGCACCAAATTTGGGTCGCATACACAACTTCTGTCACTAGGCACTCAAACACACACTTCACCTGTTTTGTTCCTACTTATCCAAGCGTCCAGGCTAACTCTGAGTGGTAAAAAGAGATATTCCAAGTATGAGGTAGTGCACAGTGTCAAAATAGAAACAACTCTCACATTTGTAGCCGTGTTGCTATCTGTAAACTACTAAGAGAGGAAAAAAAAAAAGCTAATTTATTTTTATGATCGCTGTTTACTTTTTGCACCTTACCCACTCAGCACAATGCTTTGTCTCATCTACCAGAGGAACGCTACTTAGCTTCCAGCATATCAGAGGTATGCTTAAATTTTATTTAGAAACCACAAAGAATTAGGATTGCCTTTTTGTCAGAGTAGTGTATTTGTACTCAAGAAACCTAGGCTCTCTCCCAGCTCTGACTGAGATTTTCTTTTCGATATGTGGCAAAATGCTTTATTTCTCCACACTTCTGAAAACAGTGTTACTGTTCTGTTACCCGCGTGCATAGTGATATGCATCTGAAACAGAAAGATAGCATTTCCTTTTTGCTGCGCATCGTCTTGCCTGTTTATACTGCAGTCTCTGCAGGACTGGGACTTTTCCCCACTACGGGTTTATACAGTGTCTGTGATGCAACACGGCTCTGGTACAGCTCAAAACCTCTAGCCACTACTGGAATACTAATACTAGTTCAACTATTACTGCTGAGAAGCCCAAACTACTGGGGGAAGGTAATCTGTGAAAGCTCCAAAATCAAATCCTGCAGTCCTCGTACTGACAAAACTCTTTCTGCTACCAAGATGTCAGGATTCAGCCATAAATAAGGCAGGCATTATTTTAACAACCAAGCCAGTAATGACATTTCAGTAACAAATGTAGAGGTGGAGCCCAGTCCTGCAACACATCCATGAGAGTAAACAGGTCTAAAACCCTACTTGACTGACAAATTCAGGTTTTTCATTATTCAAACCAGAAGACTCCATAGGAAGGCAACTGCAAAGGAGAAAGCTTAATTTATCCTACATTAAGATTCAAATTGTTCAGAGCTAGACTATCACTGATTTAACTCCACTTTACACGATATCATGGCCTATGATTTAATTGGCCAATTACTTCTCCCTGATGAGAAATTGGTGAGAATGCCGTGCCTCATACATGAAGCAACGGCTGTGGTAAGGGATAAAATGTGCAAGTCTGAATCAGAGTATTTTATCAATTATTTGCAAAGCTGACAGCTTTAATGGGTTTGGAATGATGAACATATTGGCATTTTGTTATTTGTCAGAAACTAATAGAAAGCTCTATTAAAGTTATGTAAATTCATTGTCCAGCATAAACAAATGATGATCCACATTGATACTTGCTCCAGGAAGAATAAAACATATACATTAACTAGGTAGTGGTTTTTCCTGGCTGATACTTCACACACAGAGTGGGGAAATCTATTTTTGCAAATGCCCAACTATACTTGCCAGGTTTTTCCCAATGCGCACAGCGAAATCAGATCTCCCATAGACTTCACAGTCAAGCCATGAACAGGATGCTGCCATTTGCAGCACACAATAAGCTCCCATCATTATTCTCTGGGTGCCTGGCACTTGAGGAGAAGTTTACTGATGTCTGAATAAAAAACCCCAGTGACGACTAGTAGATGGAGAAAATGCAGATTTTATGAAGAAGAAAAGCACGTATCGGTTTTGATGCCATCTTCTGTCAGTCCTAGCCCCACCAGATGCAGTTCAGACAGAGGTTATTGCACAAGAGCTTTTACTGTGCTGAAAGGACTCATATGGGACCACTGCGCAAGATTAGGCGGGGTGAAGCGCTTGTTTGCCTGTGCACAGTGAGAAAAGCAGCTGACAAGAACAATACAGAAATAACACAGGAGCATACGTGCCCATGCATGAGCAGTCATACGCTTTAACATAACCTTTTGAGCAATACGTTCAGCCAATACGTGCTGATCTTCTTTGTGGCAAAATGTATCACTTGTTCTACCCACTCCAAAACCTTCTGTTTTAATTTCTGTGTCCGTTGAATTTATCTCCTTAGCGGGGAGGAGGACATATCCATCTTTTCTATTGCACATTACAATGGCTGAGCATTTCAGGCTCCATTAGGAGTTCATTGCTCATACAGCTTCGGGGTAAGCGCTACAACTGACAACTACATGCAGAATAAGATGAGGCTTCTGCTCTTCGTCCTGTGGAAAGCGAGCAGGGGACAGTGGACTGCCAATGCCCAGGGAATGCCAAGCTCACAGAAGATCTATGTTGACCTTCATTCCTTCCTTTTCCGTTGCCTTCCGATGGTGATAGGTTATCTCATTTATGGCGCCTGAATAGGAAAGCATTATCCTTTCTAAATCCAAAGGGAAGGATGTACAGGCACAAGCAGCTTTGCTGCTTCATCACTAAAGGGAAATACACCACACTTCAGTACCAAGCGCTCACAGTAACTTATGAGAGTTCCTGCGAAAGCAAATAGGGAGAACTGGGGCTGTGATTTACCTTATTTCTTAGGTGGCATAGCTGCACACATCTTCATTAAAAGCAAAACAAAATGAGAGCCTTTAATATTTGGGGGATCCACAAACTTAAGCTTAGATGGCATCAGTGCTTAGCTCCATCCTACAGAGCACGGTATTTAGGATCCTGGATGAAAGAGACGATACCGTTGAAAAGGATTATGAGCTATTCCAATGAAAACTGCTAAAGAAGGAAAGCCTTGTAGTGGAGGAGTCCAAGAGACACATGAGGTCCTCTAGACAGATATGCAGAAGGTGTCAAAAATGCATCAAAAAGTGAGGCTTTTAACCAGGCCCCTTTGGCTTGCTCAGTGCATGGAGAGGGAATGCCTGAAAACTTACAAGATGCTAGTTTAGTAGTGATCTTTGTGTTGCTACAGCTGGCCAGCTGCCACAGCATCTGCCAGAACGTGCTCTTCTTGACTATGTAAGAGAAGCCCTCGGAGCCTGACAAAGAATACTTCAGCAACGGTGTTCAAGGCCCCTCAGCTTTACTTAGGTAAATTGCTATAGCCCCACTGTGCTGCCATCCAGAAAAGAGCATTGAGCCACATGGGTTCAAATGAACTGGAGCTTTGGTCGTTTTTCTTCTTCAAATGAGAGAGTCCAATTTAAAGTCCACTGCGTTCAACAGAGGATCTCCACGGGCCTTGGAGTAGACTCATAATCACAAAACACATCTTGAAACGCAAAAGAATAAATGACAAGTGTTGCGCTTATGGGATTTCCACATTATCAAACTACTAAGGTGAAGTGGCGTCTAGGGAGGAGACATTTGAAAATTGCACACTGCCAGTGCTTTTAAAAATTTCTGCTACTACTGTGCAGGGTATGAATCTTATTACGCTAGATAGTATTCCTGCATATAAATGAAAACAGAAAGAAACCATTGAGAGGAATCAATGAGCTGAATGGAAGTTTTTTCTTCTTAATCATGTTCCAATTTGGTGTTTTCTGAAAGTTATTCTTGTCTCTTTCTTTCTATTATCCTCAAGTGCCTGAAATTCTCTTTGATGGAAGACAGCTGCATCCTACTCTAGTTGACAAGCCCTGGAAAAATGCATCTGACAACTAAACTCCGAAAAGATGCATCTGCAATGGCTTCTTTCAGTGTAAAAGGAGTCAATGCAGCGAGATACAAGCTCTTGCTCAGCTGCTGCTTTCTGACACTTTGATGTCTGCTTGCAAGGTGACTTAGCCTGTAGGCATGCCAGAGAGGGCTCCAATCTTGTCAGGTCTCATAAACAAAGCAGGACTGGAATTGGGCAGCAGTTGGATGGAAAGCTAAATATTGCAGGAGATAATGCTGAGGATTCAATAGATGGCAGTCTCACCGCAGAGTCAGGACTGAGCAGACAAGTGTGATATCAAGGGCTGGAAGTGCCATCTTTTAGAGGAGGTGCAAAAATCAGGTACCAGGCTGAAAAAACCCCTTAGGTGCTTTTGGGAAGATCATGACCAGCTGTTAACTTTTCACTGAGAAATGACATTCTGCCAGCCTGCAGACTTCCTCTCGCAGTTTCAAAGGGATACTCTTATGAAACCAGGGCATGCGCTTTAAATTCTCCTGTCTCCCACTCCAGAGATTGCTCAGCTTAGTGAAAAGTGATTTAGTATCTGTGTATGAGACCCGAATTTCACTGTACAATCCACTGAATACAGTGTCCAATGGGCAGCAGATGTCACAAGAGTGACACTGAAGTACGGATTTTTTTAACTTTTAGTGTTGAATAGCTCTCACTTTTCACAGCTAAGAGATGATTAAGCTGTGACTTTGACCATGTAATCACAGAGGAGAAAGGTATAAGAATTTCGCTTACATGTCTAAGATTTATCCTGTTCTTGGGTCTGTGAAAAAGCATGCAGTCCTGAACAGGTGGGAGATAAAAAGCTTCATCTTCTGCTATACCCTGCATGGCTTGGCTGGGTAGCAGAGCTCAACCAGTGTTAGTCATGAGCTGTCTGGACCAACAGCAATGCTTCATGCCCAGTCTTTAATGTAAGAAGCAAAGTTACATCAAGAATCATGTGTCTCTCCTATCTTCACTGGCCAGACATAACGCATTATATCAAGGGTTCAAGGCACCTGTCCTTGTGGCCAATGCACTACTCGATCATCTCATGCTAAACATGACTGACTTCGAACTGCTGTCCCACAGAACCTACTAAAAACTTTGAGGACGGGGCTTTTTTGTCTTTAAAACATTCTGTGCAAAAAAGGAAGAACAACAAGCACAGTTTTTAAAGAGTGAGCTCCCCACATGAAGCTGTCAGAGCTAAATGAGAAAAATGCAATGCTGAAGCACCCCATGGCCAACAGCAATCACTAGGGAGACAAAAAATCCAAAGGCAGTGTGCCATTTTCAGCTATAAATCTATGAAGTGCAGTAAGGTCATCCTCATCCCTGATAGGAAGGGATGCTTTTGATGCTTAGCTTTCACTTTCAGATCCTCTGGTATATTCCTGATTATTTCTAACAAGATTAATCTTCTGCTCGAGTAGTGGGTTATACTTTTCTTCCTTTGTTCTTCGGGCCTCCTGTTTACCTCTGATATTACACAATATTGCAACAATGCTTGTCATCTTCCTCTCACCTGCCTCATAACAACAGATACATTATTTTGGAATAAGGCACATGAAGTTTCCACACATCAGGAACTGGGCTGCTATCTACCTCTGAGCAGTTCTGGCATCAGAAGAGTACACCTTGTGAATAACTATCTGCCCTGCAACCCAGCAGCCAACCTCCTCCTTGGGCTGAGAGCTCGCACTGTGCTGGTGCCACCTGAGAGATGCAACATCGCTGCGATCCGCAATCTGTTTGCCATGATTTGGCAGTGTTGGCCATAGGTGTCTGGAAGGTCAATAAAGGAGCAAGAACAAATACAAACCCTTGCCTTACCAATGCCATGTGCGTACGTAGCTTGCATAGTCATAGCTGGCTGCTAGTGGGCACCAATGAGAAAAGGCAAGAACAAAACTTCTCTCTTTATGGAAGTTACAAACAGCTGCATGATTTCCCCATACCAAACTCCAAGCAGTTTTAACAGTGCTGGACCAAGGTCTTCTGATGTGTTTGCCAGTGTCTGGGATGCCTGTCTCGCCCTTTTTCTTGTCAGACTGGTGTAGGGACTTAATCTCTGCAGCTCCAGCTTAGGGAGTTCAGAAAAAACACAAGCTTTTGTTTTGCCAGCATTCAACACACAAAACAAGTACCCCTTTCTTTCTGGGCTTATCATACAATGTCAACCTCATCTCACACCATTTTTTCTCCCCTCTGGGAAAAAGACTGAGTGTTGATGCACATGATTCAATGTGTTCATGAATACAATCACAAACAAAATGGATCTAGAGCAGCTGGAGGGACTGAGGAAAAGTGTGCATAGGTATGTGACTTCACTTACACCTGCACATATACTTCTGTGCTTACCTACATGCACAATATTTTTCCTTTTTAAATTTTGTACACTTAGTTGTTTAGATTTGTTTCTATATTTTTTCTGAACACAGAGAGGTAATACTCCACACTGCTGTTTATGCACAAACTATTTTGCCTCATTCGCAGGAAACACAGTAACTTTTAAATAGAAAAAAGAAAATAAATCATTAAACAATGATCAATGGAGAAAATCTGAAAAGGGGTAAACAAACATATTTAAGAGGAGCCCTACCAGTAAAAGCAAATTACTGTTTCAGCCCTTTGAAGCTTTTCATTACCCATTCCATCACAGGTTTGATTTACTGTACCAAGCAATCAACTAGTCTTTGGTACATGACACAGAGAGATCTTTTCTGGAGAAAAGGCCTTACAAAGGGATTTATTGAAGTTGACTCTTGCCCTTTTGTTAGCAATTTATGACATTCTCAGTGTCTCAGTGACACAGAACTCAGAAAACCTGAACAAATACAAAATGGGCTAACAAAAATATTAGCAAATGGTGTTGGTTAAATGAGCAGCATATGACTGGCATAGGAAAAACAGCCAAGAAATAAAGAAAACGGCATTCCTGTCCACTTCTGTGGCTACATGCAAATCACACGTGCATACTATTATGTGAGGACACAGCAGCCCAGTCATTCAAAATACGCTCCAGTGGGCATTAGAAACTTGTGAGTCGCAGCCTCATCTGTGGCAATGATGCCGTGTTGCTTTTGACAAGCTACTGTATCTCTTTGCTGCAGTTTAACTAGCTGTAAATGGAGAGAATATTACTTACCTACCTTAGGGGAAGGTTAGGATTCTTAACTACATAATAGACCTTAAGTGTTGTCATCAAAAAAACCCTTTAACTGAACAAAACATGATGTAACTTTTGAGCAGGTTCAGCCATTTGTATTGATTCATTTCTTACAAAGACAGAAAATGTTTAACCCATTAGAGGGAGGAAACAGAGATGGAAAGAAACACAGACTTCTCGGTCATTAATTTTCAATGTAATAAAGGGATGCAAGTACTACAGAGTTGGCATGGATTGCAAGGGAGGGCCACTGCTAATGATACCAATACAGTTTTGAGACATGAAATATCTATGACTGTACAGACAATCAAGTACGAGGCCTATTCATAATGAGAACAATAAAGTTCTCTACCTAGGATTTCTCATAAAACAGAAAGCTTGTGTTCTGTGCCATTTCATGTTTCTCAGTTGTGAGAACAGTAGTTCACTCACTCCTGCTGCTGGCTAGCAATGAGGATTCAGCGATATTCTCCTCCTGTTTTCATTATAAGCCAACCTTGGTGACCTGGCTGCCTCGTAACAAAAATCTTGACTGCAGAAAGAAACTGTTTCTTACCCATTTCACATAATGCAGCACAAATGAAAGCCCTGGAAATGTTTTATTCCTCCATATTGCTTGTCACAATGCAGCTTCTCAGCAGCACTTCATTTGTCCTCTATCCATTTCTACACAGTATCTTTATTACCAGCCAGCCCTGGAAGGGCAGGAACTCGCATCTATTAAAATGTGAGAACACATTTCAAACTGCTTAATGCCCATGGCAACCTGCAAACTCAACTGCAGTAAGAAGTCCATCTCTGGATAAGCAGACCTATACTGCAGGGCTCACTGGGGCAGTGGTGCATGAAGCAAGACCTGCCCTCAGGCACACATCTATCAGGCAGGCAAATTCCTGACAACTAGATATGAAATCGTGCTGTATTGTTGTAATAAATATTGTAAATTTGCAGGTGTATTCCATAATCATAAGAGTTGCAACCTAAAACAACTGCTCATTCTTGAAATTAAAAGACATGAGCAAATTTTCGTACAAAAGGCAGACAAAATTTCTAGCGGAAATGAGTTTTGAAAGAATCTTGACAAGTTTCTACGCACAGCAAAAAAACTTCGAAGGATCTCTATCACTGTTACTTCTGTGTACTTAAGTCTTATTTCTAGCAGAAATCAGGAATTACTCCTGAAAGCAACACCACTGAGTACATTTCCTTGCCCCAGTACAGATTTTGTTGGGTTCATCCCAACTTTTTAATACATTTTCAAGCCAACTACTATGGTATCTAGCTCAGTTCAGCTTGACCTACTCTTAACTCTGTTCTTGCACTTTATTTTTATTTAAATCAATAACTACATTATTTTTCAAATTTTTTCCATAGTCCTAATATGAAAAAATGGCACCACATTAACCACAAGAGATGCTCACTTCAGTGTAACATTACACACAAGACTCTCTTGCAGTTTACATATTTTGAGAAAGCCTATCTTACAAGCCAGTGAAAAGGGTTTACGAGCAGATTAAAGGATAAATCTGCCAACCACACTAAAATATACGGTCGATACACTGTTAACCACAAATCCATAACTGTTTTGCTGATAAAACATTGCCTAAGCTCCAGTTTGTTCAGATTGCTGCTTCAGATTCCTCATGACATGATCAGTAAAATGAGGAGAAGCAATTCTGCTGTTTCCAGAAGAGCTGCGCTGGCTTACAGTCGTGCCTGTATAATTGATTTTCAAAACACCTCTGTTGAGTTTTAAAGTGATTAACGGAAACCAGCATGGAATTTCCCCTTTAAGTTTCCTTCAGCATGCCTACTTATGGGATGTGTTTTAACTTACAGTGTAGGTCTTACAGTTTAAGAGATTAATTCCTCCTTTTGCCTAGAACTGGGTGCTCATGAAACGCCACCTGACTATTAGCGAAGCCTCCTGCCCAAGAGCAAAATGACCATGCTGGAGTCCTACTTTGCTCTTCCACCTTTGGAGGTTTGCAAGACTCAGCAAGGCAAAGTTGCAGTTAACATGATCTGCTCTTGACAGTAGCCCCCTTTGAGCTGGAGGCTAGACTAGGTGACCTCCAGAGATCTCTTCTAAACACAGTTTATATGACTTTTAACTTGGTGAATAAAATGTAGAAGACACTTCTCCTGGAACAGCTATTTCTACAGCACTACTCTCCCAGTGGACAGTCTTTAGTAACAATTTGGAGTGGAAGATTTTGTTTTACAAGGTTATGTTTGGAATCCTCTGCTGTCTAACATCCTCAGAAGGACACTATCTTGTGACATTAGAAGAATGTATGGAAAAGGAAAAGATGTTGCAGACAACACTTTCCCATTGCTTATCAGGGCTAAAAGATCTTCAGGGAGCAAAATAAGACAACCACATGGATGATTAACAGAGATCTGTACCAATTGCAAAGTCCCCTCTCCCATCACAAGCTCTTTCTCTAGCAGAGGGCAGCTGAATGAAGACATAGGGTAACTTGCAAAAATCCTTCCAGTACTCTCAGTTCTTCATATATGTAAGGTACAGAGTCTGTAGGACTAGCCTCCCTCAACACTGTAGTAACCTGTTTCTTTACAAGGACGTTGAGAGAAGCCAGAGCTCACAAGTACTCTTCATTCAGACTCAAACATGAATATAAAATAAGCCAATTAAAAAACCCACCCTGGCATATTAATATGTACGTGCTAAAAATGACATCAGCTATCTCAAATGCATTGAAACCAAGATAAAACAATATATTATTCAGCATACTGGTATCTCCTTAAAAAAAAATAGCCTATTAGTAGTTTCTAGTCTAGCTTTACAGTTTAGAACCAAACATTCACTTAAGGAAACAGTCTACAAATATTTATACATGTGATCACCTCAATGTCTAGACAAAAGTAAGCATTTAACATCTAAACATAAATTTATCCAGGAAACTCGCCTCAGTTGCACAGAGTCTGAGAAAGCATTCGTATTGTAGAAACTAGCCCCATCCATTAAAACTTGGTTTATGACAACCATGTCACATGCCATGTAAGCAAAAGTAACTAAAAATGAATAAACAGCTTCCCTTGTAAATAGTTAGAACTGAGTATGCAAATACTATTGTTGAAGTTATGCACAACACTAAGTATAAATCACACTAACAGCAGACAGACCCTTTGAATTCTCTCTGGAGTACAATCTACTTTGAAAGTCATTGCTAGAAGATAACAGTTGTGCCAAGGTGGTGTTTGATACCTACATAATTGATTTAAAAGCCTTGTTAGTCGATGGCTGACCATCAAAGCATTCTGCCTGCTTGCTAAAATAGTTCAAAACAGAGCAGTCATGTAGGAGAGCTATCAGGAGCGACCTGCTTTTTTGCCTCACAAGTCAGTATCTGACGCTTAAATGTTCTTCATCTGAAGAAACCAGAAGCAAAGCATTTTCTTTTCCAGTATACACATGAAGCATATTGTTAAAATAACCCACCTTCAGAGCTTTTATCTGGGGTTGGATTAGCTCCTTATTATAAACACACATACATAGTTGTGTAGTCCAGTGATTCTCAGTCTTTCTACATTTGCAGACCTCCCGTAGGTATTTTCCAATGGAGGAGAGACTGCCTATCAGGCAAATTTAAACCTCCTGACACTAAACTTCACTGTGATCTCTGCTGTAGAACATTTAGTAGTAGCTCAGTGATACCCAGGGATCTGCAGACTGCCAGCTCCGCGACCACAGCGCTGCCAACATGAGTCTACTCATACCAGCATGGGTGTGTCCTTGGGTAGGAAACCTTCAACTAGTAACAGCACTCTGTTTTGCTTACACACACAATTACACAAGCTTTGTTCAACACACCTCACAGCTATAAAGGATAATACTAAGTCTCATATCTTTTATTTAGGGTTTTTTTTTTCAAATAAAAGAAAACCAACCTTGATCAAAATTATCTGTCTTATTGCATCTCACTTTTCAGCTTTTTAATATGTATGATCATAAAAAGAAAACATAATGGTCATTAGAAATTTTACAGAAAGCATTCACTTGTTATTGAAAAAAATATTCTGTATTATGTACAGAAATGCTAAAAAGTTTTTGCCCCAGCTATTTCCACTTCTTTTTTTTTTTCTCTTTTAAAATATGATTCTCTTATTACACTCTGGTCAGGCATCTCACCTGGTCATGGATCTGAAATCAAAACTAGTGAAAGACAAATCATGAGTCATTTCCAAATTGAGGACTCTTCTTCCAATACTCTCTCCCCAAGATCCGGGAGCACTGGATTATGTTGAAGGTGAGAAGAATTTCACTCCCTTCACTGCTTCTGGCCAGCAGCATTAAAAGAGACACCTTCTTTGCATTTCAAACTTGCATTGAGAGCACAAATGCTACAGAGCAGTTGGAGCACTTTGCTAAGTCAGCTCAAAAAAAGTAAGGTTGCTTCAGAAGAAATTTAAAAATTCCTGCCAAGAAACACTCTAACATTTCTCTTTTTCTTTTTAAAGGCACAGTCTAGAAGAAGAAAAAAAGGGACAAAATTTGATGGGCCTGAACATAGGTTACATTCTTCCTTCAGTGACATTCATGCAAAATCAAGTCAAGTCTAGTTTTAATGAAAATACAATCTCAGTCCATGAGGATACCAGCTGAAAGATCAGGTTTTCACAAGCATGTCCAACAAATACCTACAATAGTGTTCACGCATTGGTTACAAGAGCAAAAACCTCTTTTACATACACAAACAACAGCTCGGCTGTGCATCCTGAGGGCTGTGCTGTCTCCTTGTGGGCACCACGATCCAAGGTATTTATTCAAATTTCAATTTGTTTTCTTCCAGCCATGAGCATAATTTTGCCAGAAAACCTGTAGTGTTTGTCAGCTAGATACCAGTGGTGCTCCCAAAGACTGCAGGATGAGTATAGTCTGTGCCATCTTTTAACAGAGGGCTGTAATGACAGATGCCTTCTTAAAGTTTTGCTTTATTTTAGAAGTTGCATTGGGTACAACCAGATACAGTCGATTCTACTCATGTTTCATGTTGCTATATAGTCCTATAAGAACTCATACCTTTCATAGCTTGCCATTTTCATGAACTATTCCATAAACCTGTATCTTTGTAAGGTGTTTCATTAAAAATTATGACACTTGGCTTAAAGCCAAAATTGCCACTGCCTCTGCACAAACTTGATTTTTATCTCATTATTTATCTGTGCAGAATTTCTGAGCTGATCCAGTCTTTACTATTATCTATTCCATATCTCGCGCAGCGGAGATGAGAGCTCTGTTTTACTTTGGTGTCAGTCCAGCCTTTCAAACTCACAATCCTGTATAAATGAGGCAGAGTGCTGGAAGGGAACCCTTTAACAACTTTATTATAAGGACCAGAAACAGGTTCATAATCACAAAAAACCCCCTCCTTTACATTGCACAGAAATAGTGGGGTCAATTTTTGGTGGCAGATTTAGATGCTACTGCATAGTCGAAGTCGTCATGTATTTTGAGTACTGAGAAGTCTAGGATTTTGCCACAAAAAACCCCATAGCTTCAACATTTCCTTTAGTTTGTTCATAAATTAAAATATACAGAAGGAGGAAAACTACTGAATAGAAGAGCAAAGTTCTAAAGTGCAATACCTACTTCTAAAAATTTTCTCAACAGAACATGCTTTTCCACTACAGCCAGTGTTTTACACAATTTGTTCTAATGTATTGATTTTTCAAGCCACAGCTGTTGGCCTTTGGATTTCATTCACAGCTGTCCCTTCTTTTTCTTGTAATCAATGCAACTAAAGCTACTGCAATATTTACTTCTGCCAACTTAGTTCGTACAAGTCTGTTCTCCTTTTTTTCTTTTTGGCAAAAAGCATTTTATTTATAGCTTGGCTCCAAAGTTCAATCAAAACTTTCTGGCTGTATCTCTCATAGCTACTTACTGAATATTAAATAAAAAGTGACCAGGCATGAACGACAAAAGTAAGGCTAATTGACGAGTCTACTTTTCTCAAGCATGTAATGAGCCTGTTGCAACGGCTAGGGATTTAGTACCATTGCAGAGCATTTTTTTGGTATTTTCAACAGGCAGAGAGCATCTCAACTCCCCATGCATTCCACTGCCAGCATGCCACAGCTTACAGAAGGAAGGTATATCCGTCTAAGCAAACAAAATATTGGCTAATCAATGGATAGGAGTTACATTTCATTTATGTTTCCCCACTCTGTATAAGGACATCTGTCTAAAAAGGGGGTTTGCTTTCTCTACAGATGCCTTCTCCCTTCTTCTTTGACCCCCAAAACATGGCATTAAATTCAAAGCATCGAAGCAAGCCTGCTGCAGCCAGAACACAGTTGTAAGCGTGCATGCTGAAACAAAGCTGTCATAAATGTCACTGCATCAGGACTCCCAGACTTGAGTAAATGATTGTAATGAGTTCAGTATCAATCAAACATGCTCCCCTTGTCAGAAATAAAGCCTGGTTTTTGACTTTAAAAAATAGCTATTAATGCCAATCATGATTTGAAGTCAACAATCGCACCAGGAGGGCCATGGTTAGATCTTGAAAATTATAAGTATGACATGACAGATGGTAATAAGAAGCCTTTGTTACTCGTGCAGCAGCAACAACAGCTACTCTGCTGCCAGGATATACAAGGAGAAACACAAGCAAGGCTTTAGGTCATCTCATACTGAGATGAGACACACATAGCAATGAAGGGCTTTTTGTTGTACAGGAACACGTGAGCCTCTAATCCTGGAACTTCCATGAAAGCAAGACCTACATTTCAGATACCTGGGTTAGAAAACCTGCCATGCATACGTTATGTTAAAAAATACCATTTTCCCTATATGGTGAGAGATATATATAATACATACCCAAGACAGTTCTGTAAGGGAATAGCCTGTCAACACGGGCAACCAGCACTAGCTGTGTCTATGTAAAAATCACTGCATCCAAATAACATCAGCCCTGTTATCAAAATGTCTTTAGCATTACTCCTAGAAAAAGTGGGTACAGAAGTATATGAGTTTGTCACAAAACACCTATTTTGTGCGTATATGATTTTGCTCCATAGTATTTTCCTGGGCTGATGTTGGAGTCGATGTAGCTTGAGAGTTAGCACGACTAGGCCGCTTAAGCAAAACAGCATAACTGAACAGGCCGCTGGAAAAGACAGCTAAGAACAGCCACTGAGAAAGTTCTGATAGTGCACATGGTGTGGGTTAGCAAAAACAAGATGTGTTCAAGGACGTGGAGGCGGTCTGTTGCTATTAGCTTTAGTGCATAGTTACCAATCATAAGGGAATATGGGGTGCATGAACAGCGCGTGATTTATGTCTGTAGCCTATCCGAATAAGCGTGATCACATGTGCAGATATGGAAAATGTATATAACCGCACAAGCGGAATAATAAAGGAACTGACTGTGCATCGTATCAGTGTGTGTGTGAGAGTCGTTCCTGTCCTTCCACGGATGCTGAAACTCGGCAAGCTGACAACTAGGCTTCCTGTATTACTTTGCACTTTGCCTTTGAAGTCTCCTGCATCACCACTCTGCATCTGAAAAGCCACACAGTCACTATAATCCAGTTCGGTGCCAGTTCTCTCTCTTTGGGCTCCTATGCCCAAGGAGCAAGAAGTTAAGCAAACAACTCTTTCCTTTTACCACCTGGTTATCTACACTGAATGTGCCTCTGTGAGGGGCCAAGACTAAGAAGTTTCCCATCTTTAGACACAAACAACACATTTGAAAAGGTGTATCACAGAGATGGCCAAGCAGTACACTTAATCTGCTCTTCAAGGCATAAAGATAATTTGCAAGCAGGTTAAAGAAAAGAAACACATGCCTAGAATCACTCTAGCTGCATTATGAAAACATTGAACAGATTTTTGGCACAGGACAATAGTCTAAATTCACGTTTCATCACAGACTGCTGTACGTCTATAAAGAAAAGGAGGGCAGGGTCAACGACTCCTTTCAAAGGGACACACAGAAAATACAGAAGCTTGTCACTGAACCGGTGTCTACTGGTGAAACCACCAAAAGCGACCAAGATCCATCAACCCTTTCTCTGCTGCAAGCCAACATACTGATCCTGAGAGCAGTCTGGCTGTCAGGTAGCACTGCAAAGGAAAATGGCAAACATCACTGCCTTAGTCCTTACAACAAGAATGCATCTTGTGGTATGCAAGTGGCATTTCTTCTAGTTCCCCTACCTCAGATGCTGCCATCTTAGGAGAATGACAAGGTAATCCTCCATCAGGCTGTTGCCTCCTCATTGTCTCCCCTCATGTGACAATCACTGCTGTCAAGAATGTCCCACTGAAATTGATGCTTGATTTCTATCTACCCCCGATACCCCACTTACAGCCTTGCAGCTTCAGCAAAGAAAAGTAATCATTTGACAAATTCTACCACTAAGCTGCTAGCCACTAATGTTCACTTTTTATGTCTCATGGTGAGATAATTGTTTTCACTGTCTGTACTTTTGGTATTTGGTTTTCACTTTGCACATCAATTTACGTACTGTGGCTTGTAAAATTCACATCTATCTAAAAAACAATCTACAAAGCAGTCTCTGCAGAACTCCACATATGAAAAATCAGCCTGTTCAGGTCTTGAGGTTTAGCTCTCTCCTAAATTCACAGAGATTTGCAATGCATGCAGAACTAACACCGCACAAGTCAGAATCCTCCAACAGCACATTAAAATTTTTTTCCTCTTATTGAGGCAGATGCAGTTGAGAGGCATGTCTGCCACTCATACCTGTGAGTAGCCATTCTGTGAGGGATTTCAAGGACTGCCAACAGATATTTAGCAGTCTCTGGAACTCTATCCTAGCTCTCAATGAGGTTTTCTGCCTTGATCTTACAGATCTTGTGCAGAGCACAGCACACGGTTATAATTCAAGGCAGGTACTGTTCAGTTGTCTAAGCCTTCCAATTAGTGTCCATCACGTGCTCTTCTCATCCTCAAAGGCTGCACTACAACACTGCAGCTGCTTAGGTGGTAAATAAACAATTCTTTGCCATCCAAGTGTCCAGGACAATGCTCTCTAGTCATGAGTACCAAGCAGATAAGCAGAGCTTCCCAGAATAAGAGGTGGAACACAGGGATCTCTAAAGCAAGAAAAGGTCGGTAAACAATTTGCTTTTCCTCAGACAAAACATGTGAGAACATATCATCCTACTTTCCACTGTTTTTATCTTTAGCTTTCCAAATGAACCCACACCAACCTTGCACTGAAGTCAGCAAGGGAGAAAATGATCCTATTTATGAACTGTAGCCCCCGGGGTAAGACAAGCAACAGGACAGAGCATGCAGCCAACATGACTGGGCAATTCCTTGCGGTCGAGGACCTCAGAAGCCGCAACATTATCAGCCTTGCTTTGAAATCAAAGCCTATCATAACAGATGACCTCCATTACAGCTAGTTTGTTTTCCTCTTTATGTCCTTTTTTAACTGCTTGAAGAGATGTACAGACAAGGAAAGAAAGAAAGACTCAACTCTTTGTCTGGAATTTTTGGACACTGACCAGCCCTGGTCAGAGCAGACTAGCTCGTATCTAAAATGCATTTGACAATTGCAGGTGCCCAGATCAACCGTACAAGACCTGTGCTGCGGATTAAACACACCAACATGCAGCACATTCAACACGACTATAAACACACCAAGCTGCTGCACGTGTGCAGACGACAATTCACAAAATAGTGAGGGCTAGGCATGCATTTAGAGGCACACTACTTCATACTGGCTGACGTGAAGCAGGCACGCTGAAGATTCATCCCTCAGTGTTTAGGCTTTGCTTGTAAAGGGGCCAGGAAGACACTTTCAAAAACGTTAACTACTTTTTAAGGGAAAAATCAGTCAGTTGTTTTTTCCTTGCAAAACTGCTCATCCGTCTAGCTAGAAAGATTAGCCTGCTCCATTTCTCATCCCACCCAAGACAAAATTCTGACTGTAAATTCAGTAGGTTTCCAGACCAAACTCCAGCCATGACTGCACCTAGCATTTATAATTAATTTGCCTAATTAAATCAGGTTTCCTACCAGAAAACTTACAAATAACTTCCCAACCCAAGATGCAATGCTCCTTCAGCTGACATCCCTAAACAAATGCAGCCTTGCTGGATTTGTTCTCAAAATCTGCTAAGACACATTTTGAATAGTTGAGGCATTTTTAATGTGGAGTAATACACAGTCCAGCATTCAGACCAAGCTTTCCTCAGGCAAAAAAAGCAATCCAAACAATTTATTTGGTTTTCATTCTAACCAGCGTAAAGGCCTCTCCATTCTTTACAGGCTGTAAATAAAATACTGTTTTTTTCCATAGGAACACTATTCAAACAGTATTTCCAACTTTGTTAGAGTGAGGATGTAAAAGGTGCCAAAATCATCCAAAACACCCTATCCAATTGACTGTTGCCAATTCGGCTTTTCTGAACGTAACCAAACATCCTTCCTTTAATGCTGTCTTTGGCTGTTCATACTGGAAAGGGGTATTTAACCATTAGCTTAGTATATTTCCTCTGAAAGAGCAAGGCAAAGGCCCAGATTTTTCAAGTGATTTGTCTTCAGTTCATTACCAAAGCTGAGATCATTCTCAAACCTCACAAAACCGTCTCTATGGTCTTTAGCGTGAGCTGGGTTGGTTTTTCTTGCCATGTAAGCATTTGGATCTGACATTTCCTTCCCATAAAGCTCTGTGCCACATGCTCCTGTGTGAGGAGAGCTATAAGAAATGTTATAATTCCATCTTACAGTTTTAACCTACTAGTGATGTTTTTTTAAAAATACCTAAACAGCTGAAAAGCCCGAGTCAGTTTACTGTGAAAAGCTGCTTTGGATGTGGAGACAGAAAGTGAGGGGTGGGTGTTGATGTCAGTTTCATAATACAGTTGCTAGAAGAAAACACATTTTATATGGATAGTAAGAGTCATCAATAAAAATTGTGGCCATCATAAAACACTGTTACAATATAAATGGGACAGCCATGCTGAGACAGGGCTGTTGTGTTTTTAACTGCACCATGAAATATGTCATTTCCTAGTGTTTTATGTCAGTTAACAGTGGCAGGGCCATGTTCGATATGTGTCTATTTGTTTGGCTGCAATAAAAATATTTGAGCTCTACTTCATTATTTAAGTAGTACAGTTGAGTTGTTCAGAGCTGCAGTGGGGTTTAAGATGTGCAGCTGGGCTATGACTATCACAGTAGGATTTTTCCACTACTCAAAAAAATACTGTGCAAGGACATGGCTAAAATACCATCAGCTTTCGGTGGCTCTTCAGACAGATTCATCTTGCTGGATGCAAGATAAATGAATAAATACATGCATAAACGAATAAAACAAACATTACAGAAAGACAGGGGGGAGGAAATTAAAAACTTGTCTATTAGAAATTTTTTTATAGCCCAGGCAGCAAGAGCAGCTTGATAGGAAGTCAGGTAGATATACAGTTAGTACCCCCAAAAACTGACAGAAATCAGTATCTGAGTCTTCCTGACTTACAGCCATGCTGGTCCACTGAAACAGTTGCAAATGGATATTTATTAGGAAATTTTTCAGGATCTTCTAAGCTTGATGGAAATGATATTGTGTGGTTATTAGGAAGTAAGCGAAGGACATGGGTTAAGGATTATGCCAATTTTACCAGATACTACTAAAATCAATCAGCTCAGTGACAAAACTCTGAAGAGAGACCACAGCTATGCCTTCACAGTAATTACTTTGGCATCGAACCAAAAATTCAAATAGGAGCCAGCTCCTCTTTGACAGTAGTGTTCAGGACTTTTGCCATACTTACAAATAAAGTACTAAAAAAAAAAAATTCTCATCTTCACAACCACAACTTATATCTATTAATTTCCAAAGAAAGCAAAAAGTGAAACCTCTTATGCTTGGACAAAAGAGGAGACACAGTAAAATGGCCCTCACTGCACAGAGAAACAAAAAGTATCAGAAAGTCTGTTGCAAAGAGATAAAAGAATAAACCAATATACAGACAATAGATTAAGAAGAAATTTGGCAACATTATTTCAGGAACCATTCATTCCACCGGATTGCTTTAAAAAGTGATCATTTCACTGGTAGCCTGTTTCCTAAACAGTAATTTTCTTTCCCCTGTACCTTTATAACCCCAGAAAAAGCACACCCTCTCTCAACCCGATGTCTTCCTTGGGAAAGAGAAGCCTGTGCCCTGGCACATTTAGAGCTATGAACCAGATAGACTGGCCAGCTGGCTTCTGCCACAGAGAGCCTAGAACAGGCAAGTTTTGCCTGCATTTCCCTCCCTGAAGGAAACGAATTAATTCCCTCCCTTCTAACCAGCCATGGAGGCTGCTTTGGTTTTGGTTTTTTCCTCCCCCACTTAGTGAATTTTTGGGTGGAAAAGTAAACTTGGAATAAGATTAATAGTTTGTTGTGCATAACATGTTAAGCATAGCGGAGTAATGCACGTAGACTGAAGATCACTAGCTTCAGTTCAGTTGCGTGGCTCTTGGAAATTAAACCTTCAAATAGCCTGGAACACACAGCATATGTCTAACTCATCCCAACCAACCATCACGTGGCCACTGAACACACAGCTCCAGCTGCTGCTCCTGTGACACTGAAGTTGTCACGGGCATGCCAAACAACGATACCAGGAGAGTGCCAAGAAGAGACAGGCACTTGGGGGATTAGCCGGCACTTTTGGAGACAGCATTAACTGCTCATCAGAGTGTGTGGATTTCATGAGCCTAGTAAGTACAGAGGAATTTGACAAATGGATACAAGCAATTCAGGTTACTTGAGTCCCAGAACAACACAAGACACTGACAGGTCAATCAGCTTAGCAGAAGTACTTCTTGGTATCAGGGAAGCATTGCACACTTTAGGAAAAAAAAATATTGTCATCACTGGAATCTCTCCATTTGCTCTCCATCCCCATAGCATGGGAAACAGGGCCACAATGAGCCCTTGGGACACAAAAGTGAGTGGTCTCCTTCAGCTACAAACAACACCATGAGAAACTATATCCAGGAAAGATGTCTGCCACACCAGGCTCTGTGTCACATCCCTCTGACACCTTGGCAACAAGGCTGTTATCTTTTTCTCCAGGGACTAAATTGGCCTCCATGAAGCCTTGTATCTGGGAGTCATTAAGGTAATTTAAAACTTTATTTGATCAGCTTTCCTCCAAACAGCTCAAGTGGACCATGTGGTTCCACTGCTTGGACCGTGAATCGAGAGCATGAACAAATCGTGCACTCTCAGTCTTGTGCTTGTCCACCAGAAGAACGCACGCTGTTTTCTCCTCTGCAGGGCATTAACACCTCCTTCAGCAGCAAACAAGCATTCCCAGTGAATGCTAAAAGCCACCAGGTTTATGTAATGTCGGACAAGATGCTTCTCTTTTCATGTTTTAATCTAAAAATATTAAGCCTAGATATCAGAAGAAAAGTATTTGAAACAATGACTGCTATGGGATGTTATTAACTAGTTTTCAAACTTCTTCATTAAAGAAGTTGCAAAGATCTCAGGGAAGCAACGTCTAGAATCCCAGACGTGAGGAGCATTTAATCTTTCTCACTAATAGGAGCTTACTACGACTTAGACTGTGTCTACTCAAAGACAGGCAGGCAAGCATACATGAAGGGGGTCTGCCTGACCACTGTGTATCTTACAGCATTCTTTGTACAACTTCAACTCAGTAGAATTATCTTAGCATGAGACTGGCATAACACAGTGTCTAATCAGCCTTATTATCCTAAATTCTCAATTGTTTCCTGGTAAGCTGCATTTATGTCTTAGCTGATTATCCACTTAAACTATCAAGTACCAATTATAAAATGCAGTAACATTAATGTCACAGATGCTTGGATTCAGAGAGAAGCAACCCCAGATCATTTTGGGGATAATAAATTGCACTACAGAGACAGTAGACCTCACTACGAAGTGCCTGTCTCTGATTTAAAATAATTCTGGTGTACAAATGACTCATTCCTCAATAAGACTTTAACTAGTTATAAACAAAATGTGGTATAAGTTTCCTTACAGCACTGCTGCAAACAGGCATTAGGATCACATTCATATAATGGCATTGGCAAGTGCAGTTCCTTGTGCAGTCAACAGAAAAGTGCCTTTTTCAAGCACTGTTTTATGGCTGGTCCTCATGGAATAAAGTTCCAAGAATCTTATTTTCCTTGTGCAGAGAGGTCTGAAAAATTGAAGCAGTTCTGTGGAAGATGATCTGCAATCTATCCCTGTTTGCTTTGCAAACTGAGCTCCTCAGGCTCAAATGAAATGCAGACATTCAAAACCAAAACTTGTTCAAAACCTTCTCTTAGTTCCTGAAGGTGGGGTAAAGTCAACCCAAAACACCATAGTGGCAGTGTCAAGATCAGCGTGTCTCACTGTGCATCCTCACCGCCTATGTCTGACCTCACACTGACATTGTTACATCAGCTTTCCAACGTACTCCATACCCTTCAGAGATGGCCAGCCTGTGGTACTCTGGGTCACCTTTCCAAGTTACACACCACAAAAGAACACCCATGGGTGCTGTAAATCCATCATCAACGCTGCTAAATCATTCAGTCACTGGCCTGGTTTTGACAATTCTCAGGCACACTTTGGGAGTCAGCAATGTGCAGATAGCACTCCAAGTAGTTTACATATGGCTATCTTCTGGAAGCTAAAAAAGTTTAATTACATAGAGATGAGCTGCATGTAGCTGGCTGCGCTCAGTGCCCAAGAATGACTCTGTACATGTCGGCCACATTTAATTTATTAATACTGATGCAGCCACACTGGCTAGGTAAGATAACCAGCTTCTAGTAGCTGCACTATAGCTTCTCCCTTACCACATGGCCTAATGGCATAGGACAGGTGGCTCCATTCTCAACATCCAAAAAGAAAAATCAAACTACTTGAGAAGTCTGTACGTCCTTTGATCTAGAAACCTGGGTCTTTTGGCTCAGTGCGGAGGAGCCAAAGGTTTGCCCCCATTAGCCAACAGCTCACCATGGGCCACTCAGAGAACGCTCTCTCTGGGAAGACTTGTGTTTAGCCCACTTTCAAGCTCTTACCAACTCTGCCTTAGGTGCCCAACTGTCTTCCTTCCCCTGAATATTGCTTTGACAACATTACTTATCTTTCTTTGAAAAATACTGCTGTCTTGGTTCTTCATGGCTTCTTAACTCTCCCTTCATGCCATCTGTTACCTCTTGCCTGCCTCTCTGCTGACACACACCAATAGGCTTCTCTCTTTTGTGCATCAGAAACTCATTAAAAGAACTATTTCCGTTCTTGCTTTCTACTTCATCTGACCACCACTGCCACAAGGACATCTGAAACTAAGGAAAGAAGAGGAAAAAGAAACTAAAGGTAAAAACACACAAAAGATACAAAGCAAGGGGAACGAATCCTACAGTGCTGTGGCAGAGTAAGTTGGTGTTATTTTTGGCAGATCAGTATAACTCGAATAGTTTAAGACAGAGTCGTTAAATGGTTTAAAAACTGAGCAATTTGCAAATGGAATTGATGAACAGTAAAAGAAGCAAGTGTTCAGACAAGAGCTGCTATAATCATCTATAAAGTACCATCCTGAAGCTGACCAGCCATGCATCTACCCAGTACGCTGCCTTCAAGGAAAAGCATACCTGAAAAAGCTTTTTATTTCCCCCCAGGACATAACCCTTGGCTATTGAAAATCTTTTATTTTAAAATGTCAGTGGCTTTACACTGAGTAAATAGAATTGTAGAATGGTTTGGGTTGGAAGGGACCTCAAAGATCATCTAGTTCCAACCCCCCTGCCATGAGCAGGGACACCTTCCATCAGACCAGGGTGCTCAAACCCCCCATCCAAACTGGCCCTGAACACTGCCAGGGAGGGGCCATGCACAGCTTCTCTGGGCAACTTCTTCCAGTGCTTCACCATCCTCGTAATAAAGAATTTCATCCTTATATCTAACCTAAATCTACCCTCTCTTAGTTTAAAGGCATTACCCATCATCCTATCCTTATGTGCCCTTGTAAAAAGTCCCTCTCCAGCTTTCTTGTAGCCCCCCTTCAGGTACTGGAAGGCTGCTATAAGGTCTCCCTGGAGCCTTCTCTTCTCCAGGCTGAACAGCCTTTCCTCACAGAGGTTTTCCACCCCTCTAATATTTGTGGCTCTAGCTAGGGCTCTAGCAGAGAGAAAGAATAAATTTTGGCTCTAACAACAGGGTAAGAGTACAAAAGGAATTAAAAAACCTCAGCAAATGATCCTTCCTGCCCAAACTTCCCCCTCTTCCCTCCAGGACACTTATGCATTAAGTTGAGTATCGCCCCACGTTTGCTGCCAAGCCAAAGTAACATACAGTACATGTCTAAAAAGACTCAAGGAATTACTTAACAGCTCCCAGAGGGTTTCTTCAAGTCCTTTCCATGGTGGCACTAATGCTGTGCTCTGTAACTGCACTAGGCTGAGGTGCATATCTATATTTATTTCTACATCTGTACATGTCTACATATAACTCTTTTGATTCGAAGTTCCCAAAGCATTTTACAAATATTCTCCAGAATCCTTTATTAAATCAGGTAACATAACCTCCTTATGGACAGGCATACTGAAGAGTGAAGGTACTTTGTGTCACAGAGCAAATGAGTTAAACAGAGCAAATCAGTCAGAAATCGGCTCTGAAGTTGGAACTCTGACCTCACCTCCTCCCCATGCTCGATTTGCCAAGCCACATGCACATCCCTCAGTTCTATTTAATTTGCCTTCCCCTTTCCCATCCATCCTTATTTCATGAGTGAAGTGCTTTTGTCAGCATAATTCCTTAATGATAAGGACAAATGGGAATGAATAGCTAACATCTCTTTTCAAAACCAAGCATAAACCACTTGCCTTTTTTTTTTAATCCTACAGAGATAATTACCTGGCCAGAATTGAGAAGGCTGGGCAAGCAGCTTTAGTTCCACAGGGACAGAAAGAACAAAATTCAGTGGACAGATTTGCTAATCAAGCAGGATAAATGCTGGATTGTACATACTTCAGTGATCACTTATGCTAGCTGGGTTAAGTGACAGTAGGAGCTACAGAGGCTCAAGTTTTATAGTTGTTTAATATGTTTTGCTCTATTAAATACGAAAGTACAAAAAACTTTCCATGTGGAGAAGGAGCTTACTTGAAGCACTTTCACACTGGAAATTATTTCTGGAAGAGATTGAGTGTAATTTGGGGAAAAGTAAAGGAAGCATTATGAAAGTAATCTTTTAAATACAATTAAAGGTCTAGTTGAGGACTTCAATTTATTGAACTGTGGAAAAGAAGAGAGGATGGAAGAAAAAGTTTTACCTGGATTAAGATTACTTTATATGACTAGGCTGGACTACCAATTTTTTCATGTACATTAGGAGTTATAAAAAGGGAAAGGACTTCTGCTAGAGATCAGCCTCTCCCTCTGTATTACAAAGAGTTTAGTAGTTACAGTTTTGGAACACTGCCACTTCCCTAACGAGGGACTGAATCCACAGCTTCTCCTGGCTGACAACCTACACACCACGGAATTTTTTACTGGAGGTTGTAATACAAAACCCCATGTTTACTGCCGAGCCCTAAACACAATCATTTAATAAACCACCTGAAAAGACTCTCTATAGCTATTAAGGGGCTAAGCAGCGAGAGCTTGAGTTCAGAAGCCTTGCTGACTCAAGACAGAAGTCTTCCAATGTGCATTTTTTCCCTATATAAGCTCTTTCAGTTTAAATAACCTGTAGCATATGCTACTTACTTGACTGGTTCTACTCTCCTATAGCAAGAGACAGTCGCACGGCCACATGGCTAATGTTAAAGAAGCAATGCCCCTACCTTTTCAGACCCTTCTAAGTCAAGGGGTCATATGCTTTCTCTTTCAATTCCATCATCTAGCAATAAAAGTTTATAAACTGCTCCATTATTATAAGAAATACATAGATTTATCTTGATGAACTCAGCAAAAGTAATTCTACACTGATGAACTGCTTACTGGAACAAAGACTGAGCCTCTTATTGAAACTCATGTAAGAACCTGAGCCTTACCTCGAGAGGAAGATGAAATTATGGGCAATTTGTCTTTCAAGTCACCTAAAAGTGTATTGAGCAAAGAATGGAAAAATATGACACCGGGCACAATCCTGCTTTGGCACAGCAATGAATCAAGTTATCTATGATCTTTTTCATCATCTGCTGTTGAATTATGTGAACTGAAAGACAGTATAAATACACTGTAATTATTGTTTTTAAAAAAAGACCTGAAACTACTTGTATTTTATTTAATAGATCAGAACAGATAAATTATTTTGAAACTAGACTCTAACACTCCTGTTCACACCAAAGAGTAAATTGCCTGAAATTCACCTACTGTAATAACTGTGTGAGAATATCTGAGAGGATATAGGCTTAAATATGTAGCTGTGAAATTACATGGTTCTGAATCAAGAATAAGAACCAGAAAGTTGTCTAGTTTTTAAGGCAATTTATTATCTTATTAGAGTTTTTTGGCACTCTGCAGTTAGCTATTACATTTGAATTATGTCTTCATTGAATAAAGGAGAATAAAAATATTAATAGTTGAATTCTTTCTTCCTAGGAAGACAAAGGAGCAGAGAGAAAAGCTGTAGAGAGGACTAACTAGTACTTGCCATTCATCCCTGATGGTCCTGGAGTGTTCATTATTTTTTTCTGATCTGAAGTAGACTATAATGTGTCAGCCTTTTAAATACACAAAGTAATGCTAGAATCAAGGGATGGCGTTCTTCAGAAGACTATAAAAATATGGTAACATAACAACAGTCTTCCACTGCAGAAAGACAAAAGAAATTCCAAGCTTGAGCAAAATACAATTCTCAAATGGGCTAAATAATGCTGTGTAGTACAGAAAGTAACAAAAGAATAATATAATCTCCAAGAGGAGAATTACAGCTAAATACGTAGTACAAAAACATTGTAATTAAAATTATGATCATTAATAGCACAGGGCCAGAATTTCTCAAGATTGATTCATGAGTAAATAGAAGAGGGAGCAGCTGATCCATGTTTATTCACATAGTTCCAAAATAGAAACAAAAAAGCTGCCTTACCTTGATAAATGACACCTTCTGGACAAGACCATTTTACAACTTAATCCACACTTCGGGGTACCACTGTTTTGGAGCTGAGAAACCAGTATCCTGTCCATTGAAAGTCCTGCTTACTTCAGTAATCTCTAGGGTCACTGCAGGACCANACAGTTTCTAATTGACCCGATTTTCTGGCTGTCAAATCTTTGTCCTACTCCTGTGATCAGTCCTGTCCAAATCATTGAAAATAACTGCACAAATATGCTGAACTCAATTTCAACCATTAAGTCAATACAAATATTACTGTTGGTTTCAGTAAGTGATCCCCCATGCTTTCTCAAAAATATCTGTGATGTAGTCTTCTTTTCTGCAGTCAAGGGCATAAATTACCCAAGACTGCCTTGTACTAAGAAGGGACCAGATCATCCTTTCAGCAGAAAATCCCGCATAAATGGGAGAAATCCCCTTGAGGCGATACCTCCACGCCGTTAAAAAAAAAAGTTACAGTTCAAAATACAGAAGCTGACAGTGGAAATAAATTCAGGCATGGTACATGCCCCAGAAAGCAGTGGGCATCTGTGCAAAGATTCCATATCTCTGTAACAGTTCTTGCTCCTACCCACACAGCAGTATAGTATCAGCTAATTTTTCTCTTAACTGAACAGTATTTCCAGTCAGTATGTTATTTTGGATGATGGAGATATTACAGAAAAGCAGTGAGCAGACGGCTGTTTAATAGGAATTGGGCAACTCATCTTGAAATAAGAAACTAAAGATTTCATTAGCTACTTTTCTCATCCCATTGTGTATGCCATGAGGGAGATCCGAACAGACCCCACCTCCACAGCTACTTACTGTTTTTAGAAAGGGTCTGCAGTGTCAGAATGCAAAGCGGTGGATTACTTCTGACCTTTACCTAGTTACGTGATTACCCTGCTGTCAGCTACGGGCAGTAAGCTCCAGTGGTAAGAACTCAGCTTGAACAGTCTTTTGGTGACCATGGCTCGCAAATTTGCTGTATTGATGATGCAGTAGCAAAAAACCTGTATTAGACCTGACATGATAGTCCCACCGATATTCAAGTGGAGTTGTTCAGGGTCTCTAAAGAACGAGAATCTTAGCTTTCAACATCTATACAAAAAATAGAGGGTCATGAAACAGGGATAGCAGGGAAACAAAAATTAGTGGCTGTATTTTGGTTGATTTTCAACAAACTAACAACTAACATGCCTTGCACATCGGTATGGGTATTCTATTAAAAAGGTGCCTGAATGTTCTCAATTTTCAGGCACTACTGACTCCAATGCGAGCACCAATTCAGCATGATTCCTAGTATATCTAACAAAAAAAAAAGACAAAGCCAACCCCCCCTGGAAGGGACTTATGATTGCAGTTGTGTTTAACTTAAAAGTCGATTTAGGGTCAGACTGTTTCTCTGCAACCAAGGTGGAAAGAAGGTGGGTTAAAGTAGCCACACAGAAGAAGGTTCTAAGGGAGGAAATGCTGCCCGGTGATGAAATCACTCTCCCAGGAGCTGAGATTCCCAATTTTTACTTTTGGCTTTCCTGTTGTCATAGCGTTAAGACCTTGGGAGGAGGATATATGATATGTGATGGGGCTAGCTTCCATGATTTTACCCAACACTGTACTTCCAGTCACCAATAGCTGCACTAATTACAATATAACTACTCAGGGAGCACTGCCTAGCATAAGAGGCAGTATCCCCTCAGAAGGGTATCTGTGAAGTTTAATTAATGCACACTAAATACTTAGAAAGCCTGAAACTAGTTCACTGCATCACTGCAAGGTAGTATGCCACAGCTGCAGAGTGCTATTACTGGTAGTTCGAAGAAAAATAGCAAATGATCCCCTTGTTGCAACAGATCTCAGTATTTGCCATAACCCACTAACACATTTTTTATCAGATAAGGAAAATGAAGGCAATTCAGTACAACATGAGGTTAAACAGGAGATAAAAAGCAGTGAAAAAAATTTGAGGAAAAATTTTCACAGCTACCCTTTCTGCAACGTTTCAGTGAGTTTTGCTCTCTTCACATAAAAACTTCTGAATTACAGTCTTTGAATATCCCCTGTGGATAGTCATCCATGTCTGATTTCAGGATATCAGATCAAACAAAGAGCTGATGCTACCTGTGCAGAGTGTGAAAATTATCGTCCCGCCCCCCTCAATGCCTTCCCCAATTCCCCCTCCCAAGCGCCTGCCTCAGAACCCAACCGCAAGAGCTGCGCTATCAGATTGAGCGCTGGACTGGTTTTGTACTATTAGTTGCTGAAATCTGAAATCACCTTTTCTTTTAAGAAAAAGTCACCGCTGGCAGCCATGTATCCAAACCTAATTCTTAGGGAGCCCTGCGGTTCTTGAAAACTAAACACACATTTCGGGAAATAGCCAATTATTTATTTCTAATCTTAGATATAAGCCCCTACCCCTTTGATATTCTAACACTTTGTACATTTCATATATAACAACTTTCATCTACAAATCTTAAGTACTTCCCAAACATATCTTTGTGCAGCAACACCACCCCTTCCATGAGAAATACACCATTACAGACAAAGTGTCAAATTTTAAGATGTTTTCCATATTTGATATCGATGTGGAAAGGTCCTGATAGTAGCCTTCAAATCAGGCAAGGCTAGCTGCCTAGCCCTTCTGATAACTACACTGAGCAACAATCTGTTTCTGTGTTTGTGTTTTTTAAAGAGCTTTAAATATGTTCAATTGCTAGCCTGTTACACAGGAAACTTGACAGAAGCAGCAGAATCATTCTCCTCACCCACATTCAGTTTTTCCTTTCACTGTGAAGAAATACAAGATCTTAAAAAACGGATCTTTGATACGAACACAAATTTCTTTTAGGAAGCTACATTTGTTTAAAACACATATTTCCACATTCCTCTTTGCTCCACTGGAACAGGCGCACAGCTTAGATGGGACCGTGCCTCTGATATCTGAGGTGGTTAGAAATTTTTTGCAGTCTTTTGAGAAAAGATCTGCAGGAAGGCAGAACAGCTTCCTCTCTACCTGGACACTTCCACTGATCATCGCAGACAGTCTTCATACTTAAGAGCCAACACTCTAGGGAAATTTTTAAGAAACATGTCCCTAACAGGTTTCATCACATCACTTTCCTATGCCTTTTCTATTTGTGCAGGGGAAAATCACAACAGTTCTTTCACAAGAGCTGCTTATGTGAAGAGAGAAAGCAGGGCTGTTTCATTAGGGCTGCTTTGCTCTGATCTGCCATGTGTACAGCACATGCCTCAGGTCATTCTATTTTGGTCTTTTCTTCCTGAGGTTACTTTAAAATAAGCAGTGCCACTTACATCAGAGATAAATCAGGCATTAGGATTTCTCAACCCATTGCCGGATGAGCTATTGAAAATTACCACCTCCACTTCTTGCCAAAATTTGTTAAGTTCCAAATTTCCTTCACTCCTCCAAGCCTGGAAGTCAGGTGTCCTGCAACTTGAATTATAAGAGAAGCAACGGTAAATTAGAAAAGATGCTGGAGGGAACAAGACTGGAAACTCTTAAGAGACACCCAGCAAAATGTCAGTGGGAAGTTATGCACAAGTGTGTGAAGAGCATAAAGCGCTGTTTCCATCTATATATATACACACACATAACTGAAGCTGCAGGAGGCAGGCATGATGTCACATATGACTGTCCAATAAATCCATCACAAGAGAATAGGAATTTTAGCATAATTTCCTTGCAGATCAAGAGACACCATGTAAAACTATTTGATCTGAAATCAGATAAGACAATAAAACGCTAACTACCCACATGAAAATGTGTTTGTTTTTTTCATGACAGAAGCAGAATATTTCCACTCCTCTACAGAGCAAAAGTTCAAGGGATGACACAGTCCCAAGAGAGAAACACAAAGAAGATCCCACTTAGTGTAAAGCTGGATAAAAACAGATTGGTCACCTGTAAGCAGACAGCTAAAATTAACCTNGGAAGGCGCAGTAAGATGAAGGAAGAATTTCAACAGCCTAAGGGGAAGGGTGGAAGATGTCAAATTCTCCAAAAGGGGAAGATTAAGGCAAGACATAAACACATGGAGTTTGAAAGATGAAAAGATGTAAGCTACTGTTGAGAAACAGAAAACTGAAGAATACAGTATTATTAAATTGCCAAAGAAAGCCCAAAATAAGAGTAGTGTGATGGTTCCTGCCAACTGGTACACAACAAACTCCATTCTGAAAGCTATTAGGTTGTGTGGCAGAACTAGGAAATAAAGTAGACAACGTGTGCCTAAGACAACAGCATGTTAAGAGAGATTCTGCTCAAGGACATGAAGATTACATCTGAAAAGAGGAAGCAACAATTGCAAATTAATAAGCCTATTGTGATAGGTAAAGCATCCTTCAGTTTAAAGAAAAGCACTGAGAATAGGATTTTACATGCTTCATTTTGGGTGAACAGTTGCCTCCACCATAAGAGAACAGAAGCACAGCTAATAGACCAAATCAGACAGAAGTATAGTACAAGGTGATTGCCTGAAGCGATTCTTAGCTTTGAAAGTGTCTTCTGGAGAATGGTGTGGAAAAGAAAAAAAACACTACAGCATAAAAGGCAGAGTAGCTGAACCACCTGAGGTTTATAGACAATATATTCTACTTCCAAAATTTGGCTAAGCAGAACAAGGAAAGCCAGCAGTGGATGCAGCGAAATAAGCAAAAAGTACAATCTTCAGAGCATTCAGAAAAAGGACCAAGACAAAGAATATGACTTTCAAAAAAGCACCAGATAATCTCTTCTTTGAATAGCTATAAAAGAACGCAAGAATTATGATACTGATGTAATCAAAAGACAACCCCAACAGAGGATTTAGGTTATTAAATACTTATTTGGTAGTTCAGTGTGTGCACAAAGCTGCCTGCTGATTATGTTGTTCAGACTAGACATACGACTTCACCGTTCCTTCTTCTGACAGTTTATTCTATATATCATTTTCCCATGCTTTTTAATACACATTTAGAAAGATGCCAACAATTTAAATTTGGATCCAATACTCAAATGCATGAAAACATGCTTTTACAGAACATTTAGAAGTCAAAAATCTTTCCCCACTTTTTAAGCACTTCAATTCAGCACTCAGCTAGCTCTTTGCAGCTATAAACAACTCTACGTGCAAAGAGGATGCCGGCATTCACTTGTGAAACTTCACATGATGTGCTTCTGCCTTCCTACTCATGAGAACTCCTTTGACTTCTTAGCACTGCTGTTAGCATGCTAAATGCTGAAAGACACTTGTTTAAAGAAGAATTTTACTTTGCATTTGCTTTTACAAAGGTTTGTTTTTAAGCAGTATACATCTAACTAAATCTAAGCAATTAGCACATGACTAAGGAGAAATAAAAGAGATGAAAACAGAAAAAGAAAAGGTTATACCATTAATAGAGCTTTAAAAATGCATTTTCAGCAATCTAACATGTAATTAAGAGCACAAATCACACTATATACATTTATAACTTTTTCTATACTGAATTAATTTCCAGCATGAGGCTCTTTATTAACAGGGACCTCTTTCGCACAACAAGGTGATGCTGTCTCAGCTGCAACCTCACCTTTGCAGACAGATTAGAGTGTAAAAGTTCAGTTTGGCCTCTTTCTTGTAAGAGGCCGAATTCCAAAACTGAGTCTCTCCTGAATTTCTATAGTTTTCTGTACTCCATTTATTATTTTCACTTCTCTTGCTAAACAGCAAATAGCTGAAACCAAGTGTGACCTTTTCACTCACTTTAAATCTGACCTAGAAACGCACAGCTGAAATTCAACAGACCAATCCTCAATGTAACTGAGGATAGGGGTGGGTATGGCCTACTCATTCTGCAGAAAGATCAACCCACTGCTGTAAGAGTATTGAGTGAATAGCCAGGTCTGGTGCTTGGTTTTAGAAGTGGAATTTAGTTCTCCGCTTTGCATGATCCTGGGCTAATCTCAGTGGCCATCTGTATGGAGGGGGTGGGATAAAGGCATTTCCCCACCTCATATAGCTGATAGGAGGTTGTCCTCAAAACCATGACTTGTTATGGATTGTGAGGAACCTGAGGCTAAATAAGTAGACATCTACAAGTGTCCAACTTTTGTTTCTACGTTTGGCAAGAAACCAGAAGCAGCACTACACATCCTGCATAACCAGGAACCCACGTCTTTCTTTTTGCCAGTACTTACAGACCCTCTTAGATTAGTCTCATAGCAAGTTTTCCTTTATATCAGATGTCCCAGTCTGATTTTACACAGCATACCAGTTTACTTTTATACCAGCTATCAAACAAGAGGTCATACTCACAAACTTCCTCTGCTCACTGACAAATTCCCCACCACACTTGAGTGCATTTAACTCCACCCATAAGACTTTTTTCATCCACATTGTACATAATAGTCTCCTACCACCCCAAAAGAAATGTTATTGCTTACTATTAAGAATAGTAATCAAACTTGTCAGAGCCCGATCATCAAGTGGAGTGAATTATGCATATTCAATGGCATCAGCATGAACAAAATGTCATCAAAACAACTATTTTTCCATCTAGGCATCAGGAAATAACTGCATCTCACGTGCTAGTTGAATAGATAACCAAGTAGCAACAAGTGTTTAGGTATTCTTTACCAAAGAAAAGAGACTACTCTTCTTGCAGAAACAAATTAAGACCAAAGTTGTAACAATTCCCACTCGGTGACCCAAGGGATGGATGGGATTGGGGATGGATGAGGAGCCGACCAAGAGCTTCAATGATTCTATGACCCACATCAAAACTAGAAATATGCATTCTTTTTGATTGTGAAGACTCTGATCTCGCTCCATACCATTTTCCTTTTGATGGGTTTTAAATATAATATTCTGTAACTAGTGTCCCATGTTAGTAGTAATAAATCGAGACAGAAACACACCTTATTGTTAGTTGGCTCTGTTGTTACTTTTGTATCTCAGCGTCTGCTTTGGGAGGGCCAACTTCTGAAGCTAACTCCTCCAGGATTTAGCTCATGAAGGATCGATGACTTCTAGCATGCTCTCTAGTAGCAACAGGGGAAAAACCTTGGACTGCTAACTGCTATCTCATCTTTCTACTTCAGGCAGCACTGGGAAACACTGCAAAGAAGAACTTGTCCCTGGGGACAAGGGATCAAAAGGGATGAAATTAGAAAAGACAGTTTGGCTGCTTTCAGTTCAAGTGGAAGTATTATGAAAAAGTGTTTCGAATTATGTCACTCAGTGCAAGTGTCATTGCAGTTAGTAAGAACTTGCTGTGCCAGCAAACATCAGGACAAATTAGACTGCAGGACAGGCGAGCTGTATGTCATCCTCACTTCCAAAAGAGAAAGGCTTCCCTGCACTGCCAAGAAGCTGCTTCCATTTCCGAGCTGATTTAAATAAAACTGCTCTTATTTAAATCAAAACATTATGGAGGGAGTACGACAGTGACATTATGGGCAATTCTTGGGATCCTTCCCTTTGCTTTGATTCTCCACCACCTTAAAACACAATCACCTCAAGGCCATAGAGTTGCATATGTAAATAGCTGCCTGCAGGTTCCTGAAGACACTGATGCCATGCTGATGAAAAAATGCCTCAGTGCCCCCTGTGCTCCTGGGTCTGTACCCATCTAGTCTTTCTTGCCTCTTCGATCACATACTCTTTGCAATTCACGTTGGACCCACTGTGGTAACCAGCACAACTGAGGCCTTGTCAATGTCTGGGGTCCCTCAGCACTACTAGTAAAAGCAAATAACAGGAACATCAAATTCAGTGCACCAGAAAGGAGAAAGACAGAGCGAAGTCATAAGCAAAATCAATTTATTTTATTTAACTACAAAGAAGTCTTTCACTGAACCATGAACTCCTAGCATAATGAACTGGTTTTGATTCAGCTATCCTGAAGTTTGAAAATAAATGTTTCAATTAAAAGTTATCAGTGCTTCAGTATGGAGAACAAACACCTCTGTTCTGCAGAGGGGAAAAAAAAAAAAAAGAAAAAAAATCAAGAGCCACAAAACATTTTGATGAGTTGAAGGAAATTTTTATTCAGTTTTGATTTTTTCTAATACATGACTCCCCAGAAGTTTTCAGGTGCTTCTTCAGGCTTTCATTTAAAACTTAGATTGCTGCAAAAAATTAACTGAAGCTTTCCCAGCTTCTATCAATATCAGCATATCTGTGTTGGGTATAAACCAGAAAGTAGCCTGTTCCTTCTCTTCCTAAGCTTTGCTTGATGTTTCAATCATTTCTCAGCCAAAAAAAAAAAAGAATAAAAACACCTAGAAGGCTATCAAGAACAATGCCCACAAGTAAGTGGCAATATAAAAGTTCAGGGATTTGAGGTCTGGCTTTGATTTAAGCCACCATTATCTCCAGCTATTTATTCCATCCTACAGCCACAGGCCATCATCCCAAATAGAAGAGTTGCTATAGCGGACTATCTCAAGTGCTTTAAAGCAGAGAGCAAACAGCACTGAAAGAGCAGTGAAGTTTAAGTGAAGACCAAGACCATACACAGAAGTAGCTGGGTTGCAAGCTTACATTTCCACATGACAACTCTGCAGGGATGAGAGCCTTTGGCAAATGACAACTAACAAAGCAACTGTGGGGCTGTAACAACATTTTTGCTGTGAATAAGTGCCTATAAATCCAGTTAACTAAGACACTGCAAATGCTCTGATCCTGTACATTTTTCTTACCCAGTAGTACCAGTTCTTTTAGAACGGACTCAATTTATGTGCAACTCTGTCTGTCTGACTCATGTTCTGAATGACTAGACTTGAGCTATGTCTGTGTAAGCAGAATTTCCCTCCATGTATTCACTCTCCACCCCCAGAATGGCTGCTAGAAAAATGCAAATCCTATTTGGAAGGATTACTTGCCACGCAACAGCCAGAGGCCCTGTCCAAGGCTGGGCTCTTTCCCGTGCCAGGGAGCACAAACTCACAAGCTCCGATTCAGTGAAGTAACACGATCAAAGCAGACAAGGTGGCAACATGAAACAGTATTCTCATTTCGTGTATGTAGAACCAAAGCTGTCATTCTCCTCCCCTCCATTATATTGGGCATTTGCACTAAAGCCGGGGATTTCATAAAACGCAAGTGTAAATATGTTCAAACAAGAAAGCACAGAGCAGGGCAGCATTTGTACTTTTGGAAGCTGGCAATAAATGGTGGCAATGCAGATCCACTGGAGCCCTTGTGTGTGAACACCAGAGGTCACAAGCATCTGGCATGGAAACTAAAACTCTTTAGAGAAGTGTCTGCTATCTAGAGCAGATCTTACACGTTTCTACAGTCTATGTACATTCTTCTGTAACAACGGTTACGGAAAACTACTGGAATGTCCCAAGTCCTCAAGAGTTTGAATGTGTTTTTCCTTGTAAGTTATATTTGCTATTGCTTATCTTTGCATTTTCTAAATACTTCACACATTTCGTTTGCGTTATGTCAGCATACAAAGGAACACCTCCTGTTTCCATAGGACACAGTGCCCCAGTCTGTTACATTCCCCACCTTAGGAAGAGGATCTCTTCAATTTAGTTCTTCCACAAAAGGAGAATGAGCACACCTCATGCTTGTGAAAATGGCAGACTGATAACATTGGTGGCCAGTATTTCTGTACAGAACAGAAGCAATGGCAGTGCGAGTGTCACACTGACTTTCAGTCATCTCTGGGTTAAGGCAGAGACCAGTTGTCACTGCCCCTTTTTGCAACTGCTCAGCTGCCCGATTTGAGCTCCTAAGTAACACAGAGCTGGTGCTGTGGGGTTTTTTTTGCATTTGCTCTGTAGCAATCTTGTGCTGATCAGAATTGTTAGAATACGAAGAAGTTCCACACCACCATCCCCCAGCCATGCATAACTACATCATCTTCAACATGAGAAATTTTACGTTAAAAATAGTTTACTTCATGTCCTTCTCAAGTGTTTCTACAAGTTCCAAATAAGTTTGTGAATATCTGTGTTTTACACCTTCCCTGAAAACAACTTGGTAAAGGAAGCATTCAGAACAAGTGACAGTATACCCAGGCATCAGGCAAAAGATGCCAACAGAATGTATCAAGCTCTCCACCACTCTCAGCTTAGAGCAATATGTAATTAAATGTCTACTGGAATAGATAAAAAAAAAGAAAAATGCAGCACGTTTTGTAAACAAACCATATAACAATCCTGAAAGTGAAAGAACACTAAGACTGTACAAAGAAAATGGCACAACTTGCACCTCCAGTTACAGGCATTTTCTGGCATCCAGTCTGAGACATTTTCTCCTGATTGAGATCCTGCACTAAGTAGTAGAGGTTTCAAGCCTACTTCAATCTACAGCAATTAATAAGCACATAAAAAAAGATGCCTTAAGTGAGTGGAAAGGTCTCCTGTTAGCACATGCCAAAAATAGATAACCTGTAGAGCTATCTGAACAGATACTTTACATAATAAAACTTTGAATTTTACAGGCCCTGAGGATCCACATTTGTCACTGACTTTTGAAAGTTGAGGCCACTTCAGTTCTGAATATAGTCCAGTCATACATTAATTGTAGGCCACAGTGATTAGCAACGAGCCACTAGACTGAACAAGCTTTGGAGAACACCTCCATCGCCATCTTGGGCAGTGCCACAGAAGAGAGCTGCACTGCACTGAAGAAAAACAAACCAGCAGAAAAATCCTTTTGTGTCTTACCTTGTAACGGGAAGAGCAGATGCCTTCAAACATATCTGTATCTGTACAGTCCATTGGTTCTGATCTTCCTGGTAACAGCAAGTCTTCCAGCTTCTTGTTTTCTTATTTTTAATCTGCCAGCTGGTGGAACCTGTAAATTTACAGAAGTGGGTGTATTATTCCAAGATATTTATTAATCTCATTCTACAAGACATTCAATTTAAGTATATATGGCTCTGTGCCATGCAGCTCCTATTGCTCTCCAGAGCTTTCAGTATAATGGATTACAGACCACACTGTTTCTGTAGGTTATTGATTTTTGGGAATATAAGTAGAGGACTCTAGGATTTCTTTGCACAGTTTTCAAAACATCACATTCCGTGTGTGTATATCTTATAAATTTGAGAACATGCTCCTACCTTACAAACTTCAAACACTTTACCAAAAAAATGGCACAAATAGCATCTCTGAATTGTCAATTTGTTTGTTAAAGGTTGACTCTTGTGGAAAGAGACTAATTTGCATTTAAACACTAGTTCAGGAACAGGAATGCTACTAATTTGAGAAAGTGAAGGTTGACAGAGTGGCCAAGATTTAAGTTCAGCAATTAAAGTAACACAAAATAAAAAACGCCTTCCAAAAAAGTGACTCTGAACACTGTTCAAAGTTTTTCATGAGCAGAGTGAATTAGTGAGACAGGAAGAAAATTCAGTCAGAGGGATTTTTTTGTAGAACTACTCAGGAAATCACAGTCAGCTTCCTCAAACCTATCTATAGCTGCAGTGCCTTCCACGTATTTAAATTTGGTCCTCCAAACCAAAAGGACCCCTGAAAACCCAGAAACAGGTTCTCTGCTTAGGCACTGCAGTATTCATCAGCGAGAGTTATGGAGAGTCACTCATATACGCTTGATGCCCCACCGCAGACTGTGCAGCACAGAGAGCACAACCTGTGTACCCAACAGATACCCCTCCCCACCCCTGCCAATATCTTGATCCCCTATACACAGGATCCACAAGCAGAACACATTTTCATGGTGGATTTTACCAAAACATATTTTAGTTTCATGGAAGTTCAGTTAAACAACAGAGTCCAATTATCTGCTTACTGGCAGACAGGCGTCCATGGTGGTTCAGATCTGCTTTGCTGAGCTGTGTTCAACTTCTCACAGCATTCAACTGCTTTGTTACGAGATTTCACCAGACACCTCTGGCTGCAGCACCATGGCACAGAAAATGGCATGCACAACACCTGCCGCTCTCCACATTTTGGCTGCTGCTGCTTAAGAGCTGCCCCTGCTCTCTACA
>Ga0065711_1028629_pt1 | contig 40079 bp, 19 predicted proteins | sample Hoacrofraction12_FD_59098 | JGI IMG/M metagenome (GOLD analysis project Ga0065711, IMG submission 59098) | Hoatzin crop microbial communities from Cojedes, Venezuela - Epithelial fraction 12 v2 (version 2) | ecosystem: Host-associated > Birds > Digestive system > Esophagus > Crop | place... | reverse complement strand
TGGACAAGGTCCTGTGCAGCCTGCTGTAGGTGACCCTGCTTCGGCAGGAGGGTTGGACTAGATGACCCACAGAGGTCCCTTCCAACCCCTACCATTCTGTGATTCTGTGATTTATGAAGCTGAAGTAGGACATTCGTTCGTAGTGTAAAGGGGAGTACTGGGAACACCATGAGATGCTGGTAATCACTTTTACAAGAATTAGTATAGGAAACTCCTTCATTCCCCATTCCACAGCACTTATGAATTATTAAATTAAACCTGTCTGGAGAGATAAATGTTGCATGCTATAGGAGCACAGGCTATGGTTTTATTAATTTAGTTCAATGTTTGACAGGCTTTGAATTTGTTTTTCCAGAATGCCAAATATTATTGTTTTAGTTCCTGTATTTTTCTTGTTGTCACTGAGTTTACAAGAACCACCCCCATCTGTGTTTCTACTTGACAAGTTTTCTGAAATTAATCAATTAAAAAAAGTTTGATGCTTTAAAAATCTATTGTAGACCTTCTGTCTCAGATATTAACAGTATCTGTCAGTCACCAAATAAACATATCTTATCTGGACTCTTTTCATGATTTGGAACACTTTCATTTGGTTTTAAACTTTATTTTTAGTCTAGGTCTTATGTAGGCAGTGATATAATGTTCAAACTGATATGTGTTTATGAACTGATAAAAATCAATACATTTGATGAACAGTCTGATAAAGTACTGAACAAATCCTCATTATCCATTTGGGTGAAGAAAGCTTGACTGATTTTAAAGTGCTTGCTGGAGTGCTGTGCAGTGCCTTGTGGCACAAATTACTGCTACCTTGTGCTTTGTCTCAGGGCTGGGGCCCACAAAGCTCAACTCGTTTGGCATTCTTTTTAAAACAGTCCATGTATTTTACAGACTACCTATTTCGATTATTATTTCACAATGAAATACTAGTATATTGGTTCAAAGCCACTATTTATATGCTTAAAGTGAAGACGTCACTGTCCTGGTAAGTGCCTTTCTTACTAAAATTGTGCCTTGATTACAGTGGGAGCAAAAGGGATGCAGTGAAAAACTTCTATTAAGCAGTGAAATGGGACATGCCCTTTACCTCCTGATGCAGTTTTTCCTTTTTCAGTCCTTCACTCTATCCCTGCAGCAGACAGCTGAGGGGCCAAAGAGCAACTTTACTATGTTGGGAGCTCCATCATTTCACTACAGCATTGCAATCACGCTGCCCGTCTGCAGCTGTAGCGGGCCAAGCAAATGCGTTTGCCAGCTGCATGCTAGGATCAAGAGTTAGCATGCTGACAAAAAGACCCGTAGTTTCCTAAGCACTTGCCTTCTAGGAAAAAAGCTGGACTTTTCTCCCCCCTAGAAACATCTCTCATTCTCACTGTGTGCTTAATCAGTCATCGTCCTCTTGTAAAAAGATCTGAGGATTGTTTGACCTGACACAAACAGTATCTCTGGGACACCAAGGTGAGTTGGCTGAAAGAGTCCCTGTCAAAAGTATTTTTCTGATGGCATCGCAATGTGAATGCACCTGATTATTCTGAAGATAGAGGGGAGAGCACGTATAGCAGGACAGTGCTTGATAACTCTGCCACGGATTTAACCATTTAAGAGCATTCAGTATCTAACTGACAATCTACCTGAAAAGAAATTAAAATAAGTTAAAAAAATAGGATGTGTGCAAGAATCAGTTCTAGTGATCAAATGTAGGTGGCTATTGTATTAATGGAATATCAACACAGTTTCTCAGCAGTCCTCATGCCTGGGGCACCTGCACGGGCAGCTTAGCTGCCACCCCCAGTGAGCGCTGCAGAGACAGCAGACCGGTCCCTGCCCTGCCAGGCCTTCCTGACCCCATTTCCAGGCTCACATCTTACTGGTGCCTTTTTCTGTCTCCGTATGAGAAAAAGGGCAAAGTCTGAATCCTCAAAACAGAGCATAAAATTGTTTTTGCGTGTATGCAAATGTGCATGCTTGTATGGGGACACACACTAGATATATGGCCATATTTCTTTACGAAAGCAGAGAAGAAAATATTTTCAGGTGATTTCAGGTCCCAGGTATGTTAATCATTAGAGGCAAAAGACAAAAATAAATGCAGCTTCAAATAAAGCACTGTTTATCAGAGATATGTTTTGTAAGAATTACAAAGTAACCATTCTCTGAGCTGTATATGCAGCTGTGGTGCTATAACTATACGTTATTCTCTGGAAATTCTTATTTCTGTGGAGAACAGGAAGGGAATGATGGGTGCTTTAATACAGTGATAGTTTTTCCTCTCGTATTTACAAGTAGGCCTTGAATTGTCCTCCTGGAGAATGGTTTTACATCATTATAATTCCGCTTGACCTGAATCTTCTGTGCATACTTTGATTTTATGACACCATTAAGTTTATTTGGCAAGGGAGTTATTTTCGTCCTAATTACTTTTCTTGTCTGTGTTTGTTATTTTCACAAAGTGAGACAGAGACTAGAAAGAAAAAAAAAAATGTAACCATAGAAGTCCTAACATTTGCCTGATGTTTTATTTTGTCTAGCCTAGCAATTCTGCACTGTGAAATATGCTGGCAATCAGTGTTGGACCTGGCTGGAAAAAGTTGGAGCTACCAGCTAGATGACACCGTAACAAAACTACTTCAAGAATGCGAGAGTGCAAGACTGTGTAGGATTCAGCTTCGCTAACCTTATAATTTAGGAAATTTGGGTGAAACTTTGTCTTCTGTTGAAAGACTGAAATATTCGTAGGCTTTTTCCTACTTGATTATTGTTCCCCATCAGGACACCAGCATTGCTGAGTGTGTGCTATTTACAGAAACGCGTTGCTTCAGTTTCCTTTCTTTGTCTTGTCCCCCCATCCCTGAGTGATATTGGATGCATCCCCTGTATTAATATCTTGTTAAAAATGTTTAATCATGCATTTTCTAACCTTGCCAAATGTTTATTTATCTGCATTTTCTCTTTTTATCTGCCATTGTTTGGTTGTTAAATTTAATTAACTCACCTTATGGAATACTTCTCAAATTATGTCTGCTAGCAGGGATAAGAGTAAAGAGAAGCATTCTTTTGTAAATTAGAAGACAGTAAAGACATTTACTTCTCACTTAATAGTAAAAGATACATTGTTTTATTCCTTGGTCACTGCAGGCCATGTGTTCCAACACAATGAGAAGTCCTTTCTTCTTTTTTTATGAAAATATTTTTTTTTCACTGCTTCGTATTTGAATGACCTAGAACACAGAAGAAAAGGTGAGTCAGATGAGTCAGATGTTTTGCTTGGGCTATTGATTCTGCTTCCTTTTTGGATGTCACATTGTAAGTTAGTATACTGCTGTGTCATATTTTGCTCATTTCCTGGAGCCATTTTGTATGGGAACTTTTCTTTTCACTGAAAAATTATGTTACTTTTTTTCAAGTTCTTCTTTCTTGAAATATAGTTACACGCTATACGAAGTGAGAAAGAAAAAAAAAAATTGAGAGACAATGGTCAGTAAAAAATGAAAACCTCAATCTAGAAATTCAGGATCCCTCTGAACTTCAAGCATAGTGATTTTGCCTTATCTCCTGGCTTTGCTTTTTTATGACCTGAGAAGCTAAGGTAATAGGGTAACGTTAGTCTGTCTCTCAAACATAGTGGTGGTAACCATAACACTGAAATTCAGTTGTACTTTAAGCCTTTTTTTTTTTTTTTAAACCAGCTACTAAGTGACCTTAGAAAAGCAGTGTCCAGAAATGACTGGGAATCTGACTGCATCAAGATTAACTGACCAGGCTCTGCCCTCAGCAGTTCCAGTTCAGAACGTTTGCTGCTTCTCCTCCCCTCCTCCAGCCCCTCACTCCCTGTTTCCTCCTCTTCCTCTTATTTCCGCATTTCAAAACATTTGAGTGTCTAACATAAACAAATATGGATAGAGATGGTAAAAACTAAATCTGAGATTTTCTCCTCCCCTACCTTTTTTAAAAATAAATTCTTTTGCATTCCTGTTCTTTAAATGTCTAGTGGGTGATTATTTCACTGCCTTGAATTTTTAAAGGGAATAGGATATAATTTAATTTCTATTGTACATTGTTCTATCAATAGATACTCCAATTTATACTTTAAATGAGCAATTGGCAGTGTAGAATAAGAAAAGAAAAAACATTTTTAGATAAGTTTTAAAAATCTGATTAAATTTGTTTTGTAATTGCTTATATGTCATGAGAGGAGAGTAATATAAGACCTAATCTTCTTTTTTTGCTGCCTAGTTTCTAAAAATACAGCAAACTGTCTTGATAATATGACAAAGAATTGCAGTTACATTTTAATGCCACCCTTGAAAGTATGCTTTCACAGATAAACGGTAAGCATGCATGGTAGCAGAAGGTGTTCTGTCGGTATTGCTGACGCCCAGCAGAACAGGAAGAAAGTGGAAGCAGTTATTGTGCATTGCACAGGCTCCTCCGGGATTAGAAAAGAAACATTTCTCTCAAATGCCAACAATGTCACAGCAGCAGATTCCTAGTGCTTGATTATAGAAGTGTTGAGGCTTCTTCATTCTTTAGGGCTTATTTTGCTTTCTGGAGGAGTGGTGGAATTTGACTTTGGTGTCCGAACTTCCTCCAGGCTCTGTGTACTGCATGCAGCACCCGACAGGTCTCCACTGCAGAGATAATTTGAATGAGTTTGTTCTCTTGGGTTAAACCAGCAAGGTGCAGCTGTCCATGTAGAAAATGACATTTGAGCCTTTTTACCTACCTTCGCGATGGAGTAACTACTACCAATGCTACAAGCCCTGAGGGCCAACCCACGACTCTCCCCACTGCAGTCTGTTTCTCTGATGGGTCCTGCATAGGGAACAGGAGGAAAACTAGTCTAAACTTTTTTGTCTCTACTCTCGTCCTCTCACTTCTTTTAAGTCTTTTCTCTTCAGTATCCCACATAGGGGTAACCCAGCATGGTTAGGGATTTTTTTTTAATTCAGAACAATTTTAGTAGTTCTGGTTCATTTAAGTTGTTCCATACATCTGAAGGATGGCCAATCTGCTTCAAGTCGTTCTTGAGGGGATCATAAATCTCTGTAACAATAATAACTAGAAGAACTGGAACAACTTTCGGTTTTGTGCCCCTCACTTTTTTTTGGAAGAGCCTTTTTGCTTGCTGCTTGCCTTCTGTTTTTGCTAATATGCTCTAATGAGAACAGAGACCATGATGTGCTAGGAGTTCTGAGTCATTAAGAAATTTAGGATTATACAGATTGGGTTCATAGAGGTATCATCCTATCTTCTGAGCCAGCAACAAGGTCCATCACATTCAATTCAACAGTTTAATTTCAAGACAGTAATCTGTGTAATTTTTCCACTTTAGTCAGTAAGCACAGCTGCTAGAAGTTCAGTCTATATTGCTTTATCATTTTAGACTAGCCGTTTCATTCTAACCAGGCAGTCATTCTTTCTTGACATCACGCTCACACTTGCTCTGTCTGCCCTTCCCCGAAGAGATTGATATTTAAATATTAAACTAGTGTGAATTGAGGAATAATTTGAAATGTCTAGGAAATTAAATTTTAAACACTGATGTAATCTAAGCTATTCCCTCTATGTCAGATATTACCCACATTCCTTGAAGCAATTCTGTTCCATAGCGCATCATGTGCCTCCACGGGTTACTGGGTTGAATGTATAGTTGTTAAAGACAGGATGGTGGCAGAAAGAATAATGCCCCTTAGTGTTTTTTTCATCTGCCAGCTCCCCAGCCAACATGACACAGGGACTGTACTCCACTCTGCAGAAAGACATAGACTAATACGGGTCTGCGGTCAACCTTGTGTTCCTGTCTATGGTATTCTGGCTACCTCTTTTCTCTCTATCTAGAATCAGCGTGCAACTTCAGGCCTAGTATTGTTTGTTTTCATGTACTTATTTTCCTTGTAGATGCTATGAAATCCACACTTGTAGACATGATTTCTGGAGATGAGATCAAATACAAAACAAAGCTTCCCGGAACAGGTAGTGCCGGAGGCTGTCAAGAGGGACAGAATCTAGCAAGCCTTGTATCCCTGCAGGGACTGGAAAAACTTGTGTTAAAGAAATGTCATAGCCATACTACACTTCATTTCATTACTCAGATATCATTTTCTCCTTCTTAGGAGATATCTTGCTGAAGGTCCTGCACCATTTCATGTAAATATGGGAGTACTTCTCCAGAGCAGCTGCTGTTAAAACCTCAACTTGTTTTATGCTGCTCACTATGTATTAAAAAAGTGACAGGAAAATTAAGATTAGGATACCCTTATGTTTCTCCTTGTGTTATTTCCTTGGGAGAAGAATTTACGATTGCAGTGCTATGGCTGTGAGCGTGTTGCAGGGAGAGGGTTTCATCCAGCTAAAGGGCAGGGAAAAGCACTACCATAACCTGACCCAGATGTAAAGTGCAGCCCTTCATGCAACTCGGCAGGAACATCTGAGCAAAAGCATGCTTTCCTGGACTTTAGACTACTTACCTATCTTAAGATAGCTATTTTTCATTTGTGTTTGGCAGCACAAAACTACAGCTAGGTTTTACCAGAGGAAAACAGAGTGCCCTGAGTAGCAAGTGTAAAGAAATTGTACCAGCCAGTAAGTGTCACAGCAAAGGAATATGCCACCTTGCTAAGGTAACGTGCAATAATATCCACCACTCCAGTCTGAGAAGATCTTTATTTCCAGGGTTGTTCTCTGGTTTCAGACTAAAGGTCACCCCAGGCTGTCAAATAAAGATTTTAGATCTTTAAATGTAGCTATATCCTGAGTGTGCTCTGCTGTTTAGTTTATAAGTTAGTATTCAGCTTTTGCATCAGGTTATTTCCCTACCTTTATTTTAATCACATTGAGGCAAACTGTGCTTGCAGGGTCCACAGTAAGACCAGGATCTGGGAATTTTTGTAGCTGCAGTGTATAAACTCCTTTAGATGTCTAAATAAATTAACCAATGCCAGAAGGCTGACTACTTTAAATCATCACGCTTTTTCTTTTTTCCTATGTTTACTAGGTCAACAGAAGGAATCAAGAACTACAATGAGATGTAAACTTTTCCAAGACTTTCCAAAGAGTCAGCACAGGTCCTCATTTGCTGTATACTCTGGAAGTCTGATCTTGGTCAAACATGCTGTTAGTTTGCAGAAGATTAAAAAACTGCATTACTGGAAACTAATGTTGCTTCTCAACAATTCAGCTTTTGAAAATTCTAGCTATACTTATCTAAAATAGAGGTTGTCCAGGGCAGGCTCCTTTTGCTCTGTAGATGGTGAGAGATACCCACTGCAACATAGCTTAGAGAAAGCTTTACCTCTTCACTTTTCAGTTACACTTATCTTTTAAGAAGCTAGTCAAAAACTTTGTTTTTTTTTTTCTCATTCAGACTTTTGAACAAACTCTACATGTGATTTGGAGCAGTTTGTTTTCAAAATGTTGTGAGGAGCAGAATTTCTCCTCAGATTGCATCCTAAAGAAGCAGGCTTCAGCCTCAGGCACAAACGTCTTGGCACAGCTCAGAAGCGAAAAGGCACACTGGGAATTTGGCAAAACCAGCATCCCTAAGCACTGGACACTGTGAACTCCCTCATGGACAAAATATAAAAGTACTGTGATACATTCAGTAAAAGCCTTTTACCGAAAAGTGGCAAGGATGAGGACATTAAACAGTAATGTTACACAAATATTAGCAAAAGTGGCAAATAGAGCCTTTATGTGGTGTGCACTAATTTGGAGGTGGGGTAAATGTTGAAGGAGCTTTTATTTCCTCTCTAAATTTCCTTTTTTCTTTTTTTCTTACATATCTATACCAAAAAAAGAGAGGAAGAGGAAAACAAAGCGCTGTGATTCATGACGTTATTTATTCTCCGTAGCTGCCCAGAAAAAATCTGATCACTGACTTTCAAAGAAAATCTGTGGTGTAGACCACATGTTAATATGGATATCACTAATTCAGTACTGACAGAGATTATTTGTCGCATTATATAGAAAGAAGTTTTGAATATTCAGTGTGGACTGTGTTCAAAGAGACTGCACAACCTCTCCTATTTCCAGTTGGAAGTGAATGGTTTTCCTCCTATTTGAAATTGAGAACACTCCCTTGATATCCACAAGGTATAAGAAGGTGTAATAACATGAGAAAAGAATGCATGTGGGTTTTTTTTTTTTAAATCTAAAAATTAGTCTGTGTATTCCTGCACGCACACGACTATTTAATTTCCTTCTCTCTTTTCTTCTACTGTATCCCCTTATCCTTAACAGCTAAAACTAAAAGAAACTAATATCTGACTAACCAGCTCTCTGCAGCTTGGAAATCTCTGTTGTAAGGAACTTCATGATGAAAATGATCTTTTGACTGTGCCTGTTAATCAGTGTACTGACTGTGCTTAGGAAAAATTTAATGACTGTTTTTGAAAGATTAACGTAAGTAGTTTCATTGTTGACTTAAGTCATTAATCACATTCTGCTCGCTTAAATTTCAGCAGGTTCATTTGGGCTGCTAACGATATTTGTCATTTACATGGCTAATTCAAATGAGAGCCTTATGTGTTGCATTAGATGGTAAACCACTTCTCGGCTTCTGGTAAGCACGCAATGACACACTTCAGAGCAGTACCTTGCTCCTTCTGCTTCAGAAAGGGTTTTTAGCATCTGGAAAACACTTGGGCACATTGTGCAAAGAAAGAAACATTACACTGCTTTCTACAAAAAACACCTTTCCTGATTCATTTCTCCATTCCTTTCCAAGAGGTTTTTATGTCAAATATTGCTATTTAAAAGTGAAAACTCTCTCTCACCCATGGCTCAAGCAAATGAGCTGTTTGCAGGGAATCTGCTGGAAATTGCAGTGGAGGAAGAAATCTTTCTATAAAACTATAAAACAACTGCAGTCTCAGAATAGCAACGAGCTCTGGGAAGCCTGTTCTTAGTTACCAGAATTACTCGACTTCCTGCACTAGTTTACAGCAAGATCTGTGTATGCCGTGTGCTGTCTTGCACCCAAGAGATGCTATCTGTGTAGTTAAAGAATCCTTCCTTGTCCAGGGACTGGGATGGCTAATCTTCACCCCCAAATAATAAAGTAAGGCAGAAGTTTTTAAAATAGCTATGTTCCATTCGTGAGCAATCCATCATAAGGAAAGATCTGCAGAATCCTAACAGCAGCTTATCATGGCTCTGTGGTTTCTGATCGGAAAACAAATGCATCACGTAAAGGGAATAAAGTGCTTTTCTCTGGTTATGATGCCACTCCAGGCTTTTGTGTCGCAGATTGTCTGGCAGACTCTCACAATTGTTTCATCCTGCAGCTTCTGGAAATGATCTTCTCTTCACTAAAGAGAAATATGCCCACAGCAAAGATGGGTTTTGTTTGCAGTATTCCTTTGTATTTTTCCATTTTACCGTTAACTGATTTTTAGCTCTCAATCTGTTTCGTGTGCATGAACATCATTTCTGTCAAGACTTGTACAGTGCACCAGGTAATTGTTGATATGCCCTCAAATCTGTGTCCTATTAATGTGTTCATACTGCTGTTAGATCTTTAATAAGCACACTAGATCTCAGTCACCCCACAGGCTGCACTGAGCAAAGGGCAGTGCATTTCAGTAGTGCAAATGTGGCTGTACACAAAGAGCTGAAAGCGTGCGTAGAGCAGGTCCTGAAGAGGTGGGTCTGATGCAAAAGGTACATACACAGCTGATACTAATACTCCCTAAATGGACTTTCCTGCTTGATTTTCTAGAATTCACCTGTACAGGCTATCATGAAATCTACTATTTGGGGTGGGTTACGGAAGAAGACTATCTGAGACAACTGCTTTTGGCTTTGAGTCTGATCATCCATCTAATGAACGGGAACGGCAAGCATTTGGATAGGAGATAGCTGGCTAGTCCATGCTCAGGGAGTGCTTTTTTTCCCCTCCCCCAGTCCTCCTCCTTGGTAGCCCAAGCAGCGGCAGCTCCTTCTCCAGAGGCTGCTCTCCCGGCATCGTGCTGCAGTGGGGCCAGCTGGCTCCTTCCTCCTGGCTGGCTTCTGCGCCGCTGCAGAGACACACTGAGACCCCATCTGCGCAAGGCCCAAGGGTTGGATGCTGGCCTGTGAATTGCAGGAAATTTGACTGTGATTCAAATGGACAGCACTAGAAATAAGCCCTTTCACCCCCCTGCCTCCGCGGCCAGTGTGACTGCAAAGCACATTTCCATGAGAGCTGGGGAAGAGCACATTCAGCCTGACACCTGATGAAGCAGTTAGTCTCTGCCTGACACCCTTTATTTGGTGAAAGACATCACATGTGGAAGGTAGAATTGCTGGCTGTTTTCCTCATGACACCTGAAATACCTCAGAATTAACGAGTTTGGAAATGAGCCTTTCCTGCCCCTCCATTGCTTCCAGCCCCACCACAGAACACGTTTATTTTTTCAGTTACTTTCTTCAGTGATTTCAGTGGCTTCCTGTGTATGCAGCATTATGTCTGTGCTTGTGATTCATTACATTGCTTACGGGTGTTTAGAGTCTGGAAGCCTCCTGTAAAAAGTGATTTGTAAATACATCCTCCGTGTGAGATGGGGAGGAAGAGAGGACTCTTAGCGCTTCACTGCCTGCTGCAGTGATAAAGTATGAAGGTAGGAAGTAAAAAAACCCATCCAAAAAAATCTGGTCTCTATTGAAGGAGCTTAAAATGGAGGTTTAAAATGAAGAGGAGTGGTAAATTATATATAAACATATGTTTAACAGTAAGGTTACCAACTGTTTGGTTTTAAATCATAGATGCAAAACCAATTCCCCCCCCTTACTTTTGAGGCAGAGCGAGAGCTGAAGGGACTTAGGATGCCTTGTATTAGGAGGAATACCCCGGCTGTTCTCCTCAGCCCTTCTGCTCATTCTAGACCATTGGTCAATGTCTCTTTCTACTTGAAGCACATAAGTGGAATTTGGCAGCTAAATGCTGCGAGAAATTAAATGGAGCAGTCCCATGTGAGATGTGGTGAGAAATACAGAGTCAGTTTTTAATCTAGTTGTCTGTAACTTTGACGTCACTGACTTTGCAACTTATCTGTATGTCTTTTTCTACATGTTTCCTAGATTTAACCACTCCAAGAACAGAGGAATCAATGCTGCCATAGAAATATCATTTTGACTATAACATGACAGGGTCAATCAACAGTATTGAACATTTTAGATCCAATACATAAATCTCCTGGCTCTGTCACTGGGTGAGATAACAGCTTGTCACTCTGTTCTCAAAGCAGCCATATGATGAGAACAAGATGAGCTTCTGCTAACAGCTGAAGGATGGGAAATCTGGTGATCTCTGGCTCCATCAGGGTCTGAAATGGAGAGTGCAGACCTGAGGCTGTGCTCCTGCCTTCCCCTTTGCCCTCTCCCTCCCTCAAGAGCAGATTCTTTCTGTCTCATCCCAATACGCTCTCCTCCTACTCTGCTTTGAGACACCAATTGCTTTCAAAATGGTTAGAACCAGCCTCTCTTTCTAGCTGGGAATAGTCTCCCTGAAACCAAAATGGAGATCTGAACCTTGCTTTACTTGCTTGCACCTCTACTCTGCTGCAACTGTTAGCATCCAGGTGTTCTTTTTTCACACAGATCCAGCCACTTCATCAGCTGCAGCACCTCATAGGGACTGGGAAAAACAATGGCAAGCAGATTCCTGTTTAGTTAATTGAACTGTTTCAGTAATATGGAAAAAGCAGTGCATTCCCCTCCTCCACCAGCTCTGCTCTCTGACACAGCAGAACATTTTTTTTCCCTGCAATGTTTCCAATAACACTCAGCCCGAGGCGGACAACCTGGCATAGAAAATTTTGGCCTGAATAGTTAGGCAGAGATACTAACAACCAAAATAGGATCTTTCAATGAAAACTGTCAGGCGACTGACAATAGGTGATATTACCCGCTCTGTCTGCTGCCGTGTATACCCAGCCTTCCTGTGCAGACTGTGCTTGCTGGGGTAACCTCAGAGGAGAGGAAGAACTGAATAAGGGGGTTCGACTCTTGCTCCATACATTGCCTACAGCTGTTCAGAGGTTTTCCATTTTACCAGCATCCGCGGCAGGATGTAGCATAATGAATGCATGAGTATTATTAACCAATTAACCAGGTGACATTTTTGGATTTTATATTACCCTCTAGTAAATGCATAACACTTACACATTAGTAAGTGATTAAGTATTCTACTGGGTCTCAGACCATAAGTAATTATGTGCCATTTTAAAGACAGCCAAAGAAGCAAAGTAAAATGTTTAAATGAAAAAAGGGATAAAGTAGATAAAGACAATTTTCAAGAAGAAAAGAAAAAACTCATACTCATGATCTTCACTAGCTTATACTTAGAAGATACTAATGTAGCATAATGCACTTAAAATTACAGCTGCATCAATAACTGTTGGAAAAAACCAATTATCCTTGTAGCTTAAACCAAGAAGAAAACTCTAATGTTTTTACTGAAATAAAAATTTTTCTAAATGTCTTATACAAGTCTCTCAGAAGTTAATCACATAAATAGATCCTTGTCATGGCCGAGCCTTAAATAAAAGTAGCCGTCTCTACAGACCAAGTGGCAGGTAGCCTCTCCCACCTTCTAGTCAAAAAACCACAATTTGTAATCTACTGCATCCTACCAGCTCAGCCTTTCTCCCTTGTTAAGGGGAGCTTTATCCCAGAGCACCCCTTTCTGTCCCCCAAAGTACTCACAGTTAGGAAAATGATACTTGTTTGCTGACTTGAGACTGAGGCAGAATTGCCGTCTTGCCCCCCACCAGCCATCTGAGTCCTTGTCGTGTTAGACGAAGTAGACTAAGAATACTATTACTACTAGTAACAGAAGAAGACTAAGTAGTGCATTGCTCCAAGAGTGAGCACTTTTTACCCTTCCCTGTCTGACAGTGATGGAGAGAGATGGAAACCTGTTCCATCACAAAATCCACACACAGACGAGAACAATAACAACAACAATAAGAAATATAGCTGGGCTTGTTTTCTGTCACCTCCTCCACAGACTAAGCTCTGTCCATCCAGTGGGTTCCATGTTTATAAGAACATCCTCCGAAATGACTGGGACTGCTTGGAGATGATCTGGGAGTCCAGCATCCTTTTCCAATGACATAAGGCTGGCTGTCCCAAAAACAGTGCTCAGAGAGGCCGTGTGGCCACAGGAGTGTCAGGAACTTACCAATTCCGTGCAACAGCTAGACTGAAGCTGGCATCCTCACAGGAGAAGAAGAGCAAGGCTTCCCTGTCTGGAAGCTATGGGAGATGCTCTTTTCAGGTGGTATCTCTTCACCTTTTCTGGGATGCTTGGCCTCTGATGGCCTACCTTGCACACCTGTATGAAGGTCCCAAACTACTTTCAGCTAATACAGCTGAAAGAGTCTCAGATAAACTTCAAGGCAGAGTTTGTTTGACCTTGATAATAGAAGGCTCTGTGTAATTGATCTTCACAACAGAATGAGTCCTGAGAACATTTCAATATGGAGACAATATTTACCTGGAAATCTAATGTTACTCTTTCAGTACTGGTGGTTGGAGGAAGATTAGCCTTTGCCTTGCAGTTCTTGCTATATGTACCCCTTCCCACCTATGAACTGCTTAAAGTAATTTTTCAAGCCACACCAAGCCAGACTCCTGGAAACTAACCCTTGATGGATGATGTAATTTGAATGATGGATTCCTGTATCTCCTTCTAGAGTAGAAGCACCCTAGCTGTTCCTCCTTCAGATATTTTACAGCCAGCAGTAACAATAAAAGAAAGAAAGCAAAGTCCTTGAAAACTATTCACATTTTTCCTGTTGCTATGGAAACTAAATGTTTTTTTTTCACACATCAGTACATGCTATTATGCTATATTATGAAACTCTGGTAAGGCTTGTCTGCTTATAATGAAGAGCTTTATGTAACAGGTAACCTCCCTTGAATTGTTGCAGAAGTGGTAAGTCTAGACTATGACGTAATGCTTTTACAGTACAGTTTTAACTTGAGATATTTTGCATACCAGCCTCAGTGGTCACAATGACAAGGGCTTCTCTGCCTGCCTGAGAGAAACTTGGGTGGGTTATTTGAAGGCACCAGAAAAACAGCTACAAGTGATGTCTCCAGGCAGACACCGAAGGTACAAGAAAGAGAACTGAAAGGCATTTCACTATACTCAGTGAAGACAATGCTACAGGTATCTCCTCAGATGCAGACATCCCTCTGGATGTCCTGTTACATGCTGTTAATATCACTTCTGCAATCTACTGTGTGCACTTGTTTTATGCTCTGCTGGGGGGATCTCTTAATTTGCTTCCTAAGACTCTCTGCTTCTGCTCTACTCAATATCCATACCTAGACCAGCTGTGGAAGCAAAACAGCTTTTTCCTTAAAGTATGAAGTAGGCATTATGTCCTGTCACATACTGCATAAAACAGTCAGATATTTCCAAAAAGCTTAAGTAATCCGTGCTTTTTCCATGCTGTAAGCATGGAGTTTGTTGAGGTCCTACTGACAACATTGTTTTGACAATACTTGCCACATGAGGCAGCTCTGACTGTATGTAGTGCCATCTTGTAAGCTGGTCAAGACCAGGTGTATTGGGTGTTGGTGGGAAGGTGTTGGTAGTGGGTGGGCTGCAGGGTGGCCTCTGAGGAGAGACTGAGGGCTGCCCTGTGCTGGACACAGCCAGCTCCAGCCAAAGGCCCCACAGCAGGACACAGCTGAGCCCACCGTCCAAGGTGGTGGTGCCTTGATGAAAACGTATTTCAGAAACAGCTGGTTTTCTGTCAGGGCAGAAAAATACAAACTAAATGATGGGGCCTCCTTTTTTGCTGTACAATAATCAGGAGAAGGGACACATGCAACAAACAGTCTCCTTTAACCCCAGGCCCTCTCAGGAGACATTAGAAATATGCCTTGAGGACCTTCCTCGGGTGCCCAAGGCTGACTACTGTCTGGGTGCTTAGCTGAATCCTCCTGACTCATCTGCCCAGGAGGACTTTCCAACTTCATGCACTTCGCAGGAGCCTGAGAGCTGAGGGACCAGTCGGAGAGGTCACTCCAGCCCCACCTTCCCCTGAGTCAGCTAGGTTCTTCTAGAACTTCTGTCATTTAGCTTTCCCTGTAAATGGCAAAGCGTAAGGGAAGGTTCAGGATCAAACCAAATGGTTCTGACAAATAGGTCTTGCAGCTGCTGTTGACCTCTCAGGGCTTGTAAACTAGAAACTACTGTTGCAGGCTGGCTGCTGAGAAATAATTATTTCCCAATTCTGTCTCTAGATTCACCTAATCTCTCTGCTAGTAGTACCAGTCCTCTGAGTCAGCTCCCTTCTCTGGTGGACCAGCGTCTGTATCTCCTGACGTCGCAACTCCTGCATTATCAGTTCATGAATTTTCCAGCACCTTTGAGCACATGGTAGAGAGTGGGGTCAAAACCAGAGACAATACCTTTGTATTGCACATCTGGAGGTCTTTGGCAAAGCTGTATAGATAAGAGAAAAAAAAAACTCAGCGCATCACTGCTTCCTGGTCTTCATGTAGAAACTGCCACACAACCCGCCTATCTACTGTCTACTGATGCAGGTGCAATCTAACAGCTGGAGGTTTTTGCTTAAACAGTGAATATACGTGCTGTAGTGGTGTTTAATGGTCACCTCAGCTATCACTGAAGTCTTTTTTCACAGACGCTGGAGCCTCCTGGGATCCATAGAGGAGCATGCAGCAAGGAGGTTGCATTCTTTTTTCTGCCAAGGAAAACTTGAGGTCTCTAAGACCTTGTCTTCCAAAAGGCCCAGCCTGCTCACAGAAGAGATGCTTTGCTGACCTGTCTCTATCACCTCCACTTCTGTCTATCATGGCAGTAAACCGTCTTGGAAACTAACTACCTGCAATCCTGCTTGGGAGTGGACTGTCTGTGGGTTTTTAGGTACTGAGCAGAAGCCATGACTGTGTGTCTATCACCTGAGGTAATATGGGTGCTGGGACCATGATCCTGGCTTGAAGACAGCACTAGAGGAGAGAAATGACAGGGGAGATTTGCACATACCCAAACAATCATGGGAATAAGCACCTAAGATATTTCATATTTGGGGTGGAGTTGCCAAATGCTGGCCAGTTCTAAGGTAGGGTGGGAAAGAGAGGGATGTAGGGCTATGGAGGTGTAAGTGTGGCCACGAGATCTGCTGGGGAGGGCTCAATCCAGGCCAGTATTCATCAGCATCAGGCTGAAATTTTAGAGGAGAATTTTAGTGGAAATTAAACATACAGTAAGGGTTTTAGAGCGCTGCATATTTGATGTAAATTTCTGTTTAAATGTCTATCTTTTTGTTTAAAGGGGACAGGACCAGGCCATTAAAACCACTGAATAATTTCTAATAATACTTGGTGGATAATTTTAACATATTAAAAATCTGTGGTGCTATTGAAGTAGAAAACTTTGAACACTAACCATTTTACTTTGTCAAAATATTGTAATTTCACTGTCTTTGATTTAAATGTAATTCCTTAAATCTCAGCTACGCATAAGAAGTGAGTCATGAATCTAAATGGCACAGATTACAGTCTAACAAAAAATATTATACATTTTAGCAGGAGATATTGATCTTGTCTGTCCTTTACATTGTAGCTATATGTAATACAACGTGACTGTTACTGTCAATAGGGTATGTTCATGTGAAAGGGAAGAGATTCCAGTGAAAGTATTCTGTTTCTCATTGAGCGCCTATGGACCTGCAGAGCATGTAGTCTTTTAAAAATATCTATGATTGCAGCTCCCATGTTTTCTGTTATCATTTGTAGAAGGGAGACACTTTGCATTCTTTGCCCAGTACACATAGCCTGGCCGTTTCTGAAAGATGCATTAAAGTAAAACATATTAAGTATGTGTTAAGTTAGGTAGGAGCACAGAAGCAAACAGAAGGTTTTTCTTCTAAGTGGGAAAATGTTAAAGTTGTAAGCTCTAACTCTAAACCTAAATACCTGAAATGACATACTTACCTGGACACACATAGTTCCTACAAATCTTCCTCTTCCATCTCTTTAATGTAAGGAGCTCTTCGTATGGACCTTCCACTGACTTCACATTCATCGAGACCTCTGCTACTTGAGTTGCCATGTGCTCCACAGTTTTGTTCAGCTTACAATATATGCAATAGTTTACAATATATGTAAATATATGTATCTTCCTGGTGTATATATGTAAAAAAAAAAAAAGTTCCAGTATCCTGCCTTGTGAAGATTTCAGGAATGCACTGCCAGGATACTGGCTATGGGGAAGAGACATTGGAGACTGTGGTAGGGATCCTTCCCAGCAGTCTCATACTTGGATTTGCTCTTAAGTGGTGCAACATGTCTCCTGCTAAGAGCTAGTCTCCAGGCCCTGCGTGTGCCCTGGGAACACTGAGGTGCAATAGGTAGGGTTTCAGTTATACCAGGCTCTTAAGTAGACCTTGCAACACAGAAAGAGGTTACTTGCATATTCGTTCCTATACTTCATTTTTTAAAAATGATTGTAATATTGCAGAAATGCTTATACATAATTCATTCTCTATCTTCTTTCCTCAGGGCTGCTTTTGCATTTGTTGGCATAGTGCTTGTAGACACAAGATTTAATGTTTAGCTCTGGCCCATTGCTTCTACATTTCATATAGTGAATCTGTTTCTCTAAATAATCAGAGATTATCTCACTTGATTTTCTGGGACTTGTTGTCACCCTATGTGAAAATTATTATCATGGTTTTGCCACTGACCTGCTGCCATCTTACAATCTTTATACTGTAAAATAGTTTTCTCACAGAAATTCCACGCTGTTCACAGAAGACTCATGTTAGCGTATGTGTGTAAGCTTTTGGGGATTTAAGTTGAGTCACATAATCTGTTTTAACTTCAATGTTGGGTTTTCTTTTTTTGGTTTGTTTGGCTTTTTTCTCTTTACTTTTTCTTCTTTTCTTTCATCTGGGACTTTTTCTCCTTAATTTGCCTTATTTCCTCTTATGATTTTTGTAGTCTTAGTTGATCCTCTTCTCTTTCCTGGACCCATTTCACACTTGACCAGTCTTTTCTATGGGACAATTCCTCTCTTGTTGGTCTGAGATGCTACCTGCTAACATGGGAGTCTAAGAAAATAAAGAATGATTATCATAAAATGGCATAGTTAAAGTTGGTTGGAAAAAGCCACAGTTGTGAGGAAAGAGGAGATAAGGATCTGAATGTGTGGAAAGACAGACAAGATTCACTGCTTCTGAACCAACCAAAAGCACATTGTAACAGGAGAGGAAATCATCTGGAAAAAGGTTATAATTGTCACTCTAAGGCAATCTCCTACTAGGTAAAGATATCAAGATGAGCAACTAAAAACATATGAGAGAAACCTGCTGCGTTTTTCACTTCAAGACACAAAACACATTCTGGTAGAATATCCAACTGTTTGTTTTTTGTTTTTTTAAGTTATAATTTCCTTTCCTGCTGCTCTTTTATGGCTCATATCTCCCATGCAATAGATACATTTCTGCGGTATTCTTCCACCGCTTTTGTAGACAGCGAAGAAGGGCAAGTGAGAACATGAAAATCAGCCTTGAGATCCAATAGAAGGTAATGTGAGATGACCCCATGCTAAGCTGCAAGGAGATAGTCAGGAAGCCACTGAAGCAAGGCAGTTAGAAAAGTGCTCGAAGAAAAGGGCAATACTGAACGCAGGGCTAGAGATGTGCATAACGCTTACTTGGCCTGAAGTAAGGTTGATATTTTATGGTGGTGGCATTTTATTTTTTTAATAAAAGGAGTGAGAGAACAGTAGCTTGCAGTGAGACAAATAATTCAGTGAACGAAAAGTAGCTGACTTGTAATGCTGAGAGATGCCCTGTGGAATGAACGTAAGGTGAAAACTGGAACTGGAAAGAGATATAGTGGAGTGGGTCATTTAGTTAAAACATCAGCTTAACATTTTTTTTTAACACAGAGCAGAAGAACTGATGAAATAGTGAAAGATTATTGATGGCAACAGCACATTTGAGTTTAAGGCTGTATTTAACAGGCATCTGTCCTGTGATACATTTAGTAAGTTATTCTCTTATTCTCTAGATAACATTAAGGTCCAAATCACTGTCCAAAATAAGAAAGAAGCAGTCATTTTCAGACCACCTACCCCAGTACATGAAATGATTTACTGTGGCTTTTAAGCTTGAAGGAGGAATGAGCTTACTCAGTTAGGCCTGATGGACCTTTGGTCCTTGCATGGTCTTTAGAAGAATGGCACCAAATCGGTGCCATTTGCAGGTTTCAGATGAGACATATTAAAGCACTGTTACTGCTATTGCAGATGTTGGATGATGTGACCTTATAAAGCCTGCCTTGTCCTAAGGCATGTCCCCATCCATCTCTGTGTTGCTCATGCTGCATGCTATGAAGTACTTTCTCTTTTCTTCTGTATGTACATTCCTATGACAAAAAGGATGCCTTCATAGAAGACATTTCCTGGCACACCTATGAGAAGAACAGCCACGCTTTAAAATAAAAGTTATAAGCACTATATGCTGGTGTTATTCACTGCTCCCAGACACTTAGTTCAGTGAGCAAAAGTTGGCTGAGATTCTTTCCAGGGTAGCCACCATGTTCACGTGGTCACATTTTCTTGTGTTGTATGAGACCCGTGCTTCTGATTTGGCTTTGATAGCCTGAAAGCCAGGATCTTGAGAGCTGGGAGGCAACTGAAGACCCAAGGATAGGTTTTCCTCTTGTTCAGGTAGGACCTCCACCCTGGTTTAGCGGGTGCCTGTCATCCCAGAAGGGCATGAAGGACAAGGTGAACAAGCATATACAAACCTTGTGTGCCTCCTTGCCAAAGTGTGGTATGGACAGAACTGAGGCCTCTCCAATGAAGATGCAGCTAGGATGGGTAGAAATCCATCACAGAGCCTGGGAAACTGGCAGAAATTTATGTAATCCCACCGAAGGGCAACACATACACAGCCTGTGGCCAGTTCTGATGTCTTATTAGGTCATTGTCTCTGAAGGAGTTGGTCTTTAATATGGCACTATCCCATGAGCTTCTAGTAGGAGGCTGAACATAGTGCTCAAGTGAGAAACAAGTGATAAAGCTGTTGGTAAAGAAAACAAAGCCAACCTAAAAGTGCTATTAATCTTTCATGGACTACCTGATACAAAAAAAGATGAAATTTACGTATTAGTTGCAAAAGGATATTGTTGTTGCAGTGTTGTGATGTGTCCAAACTTAAGAAATTTTATTAACTCTTAGACAGCAAGTTCTTGTGGGTCAATACCTAGAGGAAGAGCAGCAACAAAGACAGCAAGTCGGATGACTAGGAGAATGTTTACTTGCAGGAAAATCTTGTAGATTCCTCTTCATAGTGCTCACTGGGAGAAGCAGTGGTTAGTGAACTGATGGGTTACTGTTGTGAGAAGTCATCTTTTGTTTAAATTTGGGACTTTGAATCATCTGTGCCTTCTTTGATTATTATCATAAAAGACTGTCATTAATTTGGTGGCAGGCAGAAGCTTTATTTACTCAGCTTTGCATCAAGGACTTGGAAGAAAGATCATTGCCACAATTATGTTTGAACTCAGTATTCATCTCCAGAACATGCTCCAAACAGTAACAGCAGAACAAAATAAAATAATCTTGCTCTTGATCATAGAAGTACTCCAGATGGAGAACTGTCTTTCGCTTTGAGCTTCTGTGTGGAACATCCACTTTCTCTGTGAACACCTGCTTTCAAAGTTCTTGTAGCTGAACAGGCACATATCACTAACCTTTTCACCTTGTTTATAGTAATGTTTTCCCCTAAGTGGGGGAGACATATGCAGTGATTTCTGTCTCTTGGTTCTCACTACAAGAATGCAAGCGCATGAGGCACTCCAGAGATCACAACTTTGAAATCAAATCAGAGTTCAGATTCTGTTCAGTCTTAGTGCAAGTAGTTTTTGTAACTACATTTCTGTTTATATACTTTGCAAACCTAAAATTATATACCAAGAAGTGGTATAGTAGTCACTGGTTCCATGTGGACATGACCAAGTGACCTTGATACAAAAGTTCAGTTTGTTCAAACCACTGTTACTGTGCTTTCATTTTTATAGTGGCTAATTCAACAACCTTTGGAAAAACACAGCTGAGGAGACGTACAGGTGCTCCAGGCTGTGACCGTGTCTTAGTGTCATGGTTTAACCCAGCAGCTGGCAACCAGGCACTAGACAGCTGCTCGCTCACCCCTCCCCTTCCCCCCCAGTGGGATGGGGAGGAGAAATGAACAAAAGGTAAAACCTGTGGTTTCAGATAAAGACAGTTTAATAAGACAATAAAGGAAATAAAAACAACAACAACAATAATAATGAACATGCAAAACAATCTATACACAATACAATTTTTTTCTCACCACTTGACAACCAGTTATGTAGTCAGTCCCCGAGCAGTGATCGTGGAACCCGTGGGTTTCCCGGAGCTCATGAATTTCATGGATTTTACCAAACTCATGAATTTTGCGTAACTCATCAAACTCATGGAAAAAAGATTGAACTCCTGGAAAAATTCCAACTGCCAGAAAAGAGAAGATTTGAACTCACAGAGAAGAGGATTATAAAAAAAGGATTCCTACCACCTAGCCCACACCTATTTATAAACTGAGCATGATGTCTATTGTACGGAACATTTCCATTGGCCAGCTTGGGTTACCTGCCTGGCTATGCTCCCTCCCAGCTCTTGTGCACCTGCTCATTATCTGAATATGGGAGACTGGACAAAATCCGTGATGATCCACAGAGGTCCCTTCCAACACCTACCATTCTGTCATTCTGTGATTCTGTGATTTCTTAGGAACAACTGAAAACATCAGCATTCTTCTCCTACTAAATCCAAAACACAGCAGCTACTGGGAAGAAAATTAACTGTATCCCAGCCAAAACCAGGACACTTACGTCCTCATCTTATTCTCAGTAGAATCCAGGTCTGTCAGTTTCAAAGAACTTGAAGGATTTTACTTAGAACTCTACTTTGATTTTGGGGAGAAAAAAAAAATTGCTTTTGTCACTTTTCTGGAAACAGACTAAGACTGCTGTCCTGTTAGGCAACTTAGGATATAATCTTGTTGTCAAGTGTCAGTTTTGTAATGAAATTTTAGTTGGAGGTATGCAGAAATATATTTAAGTTATATATATACAGAAATCCTATTATGTATGTGAGAAACATGCATCTGCATTATCTTAAAGGTGTCATAAAGAGATATCTGCAATTTCTGTGAGTTCTTTTAATGGAGATTAAATGTCACAGGGCACTTTGTACTGTCAGGCAGAAGTATTCCATATATACCCCATATATCTGGTCTTTTATAATGTTTTTTTTTCATAGACGAGAAAAAACGCAATGCAGTAAGAGAAGAACTCATATTGCTTTACACTGATTGTATTCCAAAAGATTTAGTATGTTTAGATAACATAATTAATGGGGTGTGTTTAGCATAATTTCTTCATATAGTATAAAGCTTCCATGTTTTCCAGTGTTTCAACTCTTCAGAAAGAAGATCTGAAATCTGCATCAAAAATATGCAAAGATGTGACTGGATTTGTACCAAACTTTCAGGTTTCATGTGCATTTTCACACTTGGGTGTGATTTCACGGTCAGGTGATTGATTATCTGCCCATTTAGTTAAACACTTTTACTTGTAATTATACTAACTTCCACAAAATCTCAGTAAAGGAATGGATGATTTGCACAAACCTATGTACAACTGTAGTTTTAAACTAGACATAGTCATAACAGTAAGGAAATACAGTGAAATAACCTCTTAATCCCTAAATAATTTTTTTTTTGTTTATTTTGAGATTTTCTGGGAATTGCAAAAGTAAGGGAGCACATCCCTAGGCCTCCGTTATTGGTTGTTGCTTGAGCCTGAATATCAGGTTAGAAGGACTTTTGGTTGTCTGGCTTGATGTAGCCCTTTATATACTGCTAAAAAAACAGTTTCAAAAACCTGTGTTTTTTCTCTTTTTATGAAATAGTAAATCAATTTCATTTTGCAAGGAAGTAGCCACTCTTTCAAAATAGAAATACTTGGGAAATATAATAGCACTCCAGTATAAAGAAGAGTGAGTTATAAACTTCTGTTGTAAAATACCTAAATTCATCTTATAGATTGTCTTTTGCTCTTATACAATAAAGATAATGGAGTCTGTATTCTCAGTGCATCTGAAATACATTCATTTTCCAACTTATGTGTCTAAGAGCTACTGTATTATTACCCTGTAAATTTGATTGCAAAAGTAATGAAACATTTCCTCGTGGGTGTTACTACTGACTTTCTTTCTCCTGATTGCAACAATCCTGAAATATTCTTCTAATCTCTGGAGGAGTTAAAAGATTAAAGTAGAGCAATCATGCATCATATGCTTGAAAACTTGGTTCGGTAAAAGTGGCATTGAGTTATTTATTTTTTACGGTGTTGATGTATTGGCTATACTAGGATTTACAGCAAGTAGACTGCTTCTGCAGTTTTAATTAAATGTGAAAGTGGTAAACAGGAATTACAAATTGTTTTTTTGCCTGAGGATGGGGTTTAATGTTTGTAACTAAGAAACACATTTTCAACTTGAAAGTAACATTTATTTTGGCTGCTTCAATATATAGAATGTGAATAACACCCAGAAAAAGATACTCAGTCATTTGTGGACTCACAGACCTGAACAAATACTGAAAGACTCATAGTAAAAAATTCTGGTAAACATTATAACCCTATGGTCAATAAAGGTGTTGCTCATAAAACCAGACATGACCTCTCTACACCGGTTCCCATTCTGCTGTCTTCCAGCCCTGCCAGTGGAACATCAACTATCATATTAATGTTATCAAACAGGAAATGATTACATGATTCACAAATACCATGGTAATGGGATTTACGTGTAAGAACCAGGGGTCCATCTCACTTTTAAAACAAGAGGGAGACAGTGCCCTGGCTGGCTTGGTGCTTAGCATTACTGCAGATCCCATCTTCATTAGCTCATTCGTTAAACACCTTATTTTTGTACCTGCATATCTATGGAAGTTTTAATTCATCTGTGTGCTAGACCTTCCTCCATGCCTCCTTCAGCAATAAGAGTTGTACTCTCATGTGGGTCTACTCAGCATGTCCTCAGGAAGCCCTTGTGTACTTTGGAATGCGTGTGGGTTATTTTGTGTTCCTTTTATGCCGTTTATAAAACACCTGCTGATGAGAGAACGGCTCTTTAAAGACTGTCAGGCAGACTGCAGCTCATTTGGCTTTCATCAGTAGGGGACTCTTCATGGCCAGGTGACAAGAGTACGATCTGACTGAAGCACCACAGGGCACACGCAGCCTCCTCATCTCTGTCACATTGCCGTTATTCTGCTTCTCTTAATGGAGACAATTTAAAAAAAAATCTATAGTGTAATATCTCAAGGGAAAAATGATGCATTTTAGCCAGTGAACTGATGTCAAGAGAAACAAACTAGGATCAAGCTGGCTCGTATAGAAGATGGTAGAACTCAATATTCATTGGATATTGAATGTAATATTCAATACACTGTAATATTAATTGATTCAGTGAGAGGCTTTCCATTGACTGCAGTGGATTTGGCTCAGAGCTTTTTTACCTCTTTTTGCTGGATCATTCCACTTGGCCTCAAAACAGGGAAAACTGTTTTTGTCAAGTAAATTAGAGGCATTTAAACACCCTTTTATCCATTTTCCCTGGACTGACTTTCTGCTTCTTGGGAAATAGATTGTTTTTCAGTTGAGAAAATGTTATTGAGAAATACACGGACTTCATATTTTTATTCATCTTACTGAAAACATGTCACTAATGCTATTTTTTCTTGTGAAGATGAAGGAAAATAAGAGAGTTCCACCTTGAGCTATGCCCAGGTATTGCAGATAACTGACAGCCTCCTTAATGCTGTGTAAGCACGTTTGAAAATTTTAAAAAATATAACCAAGCTTGTGGTGGTGTACAACTACAGATGGCAAAGCATATATTCACTGAAAGGGAAGGAAAGGTACAATGTTTATTGCAATTTTATGCCAGCGAATTTTGCTGTACAATTTATCATTTCTTCTAGTTGCCATATAAATCTTTTTTCTTCCACATCAATGGCAGCTTTCAGCCTTGTTTCTACAAAGACAGATGAAAATGTCATATGCTTTCTTGTGGTCAGTGGGACTCCCCATAATCACCAACTTTATGCTTGTACTTACAGGTCTGAGCAAGTAGGCACTTGCATGCAATCAAGGTTTTTATTTTCTGTTCCAGATAAAAAGATATGCTTCTGACAACACGTACAATTCACAGTAGTGCATAAACATAACTATGGAGTGCTCTTTGTCTCCCATGGCAGTGGCTACCGCAGTGCAGTGAAAATACAAAACAGGCAAATGTCCTGTTGGAGAAACAGTGTCATAAAATCTGAGACTTTAGTTTGCAGGTTTGCTTTTTCTTCATTTTACTTGTGTTCCCATTTTTAAAGTTCTGGTTTCATGGTAGGCATCTATTCAAATTCCTGTATTTTTAATTACTGCTATCATATAAAATTTGAAAACTCATAAATAAAAGGAAAATTGTTGAGGAAATACTTCTCCTATACTTGCATTACCATCTTCATATATTTTTTTCTTTGTGGGCATTGATTTTACATGTTTTTTTCTTCTCAGGCTTGACAATTTAAATTCTTTTGAATCATCCTTCATGTTCTTGGTGCATTCTTAAAAATTACTTCTTTGTTTGCTGCTACTGCCTTTTGTAATTATGATTTTTCTCTAAAAAGTATATTATATAGTCTGACTTATAGTTTCTCCATTTTGTTCACATTGGATGTAACAGTGAAATCCTGCTTTTATTGTCTCATATCCCAAGCACATTAAGACCTAGATCCTTAACTGAATTCTAAACATCTAAGCTACTGCAAAAGTTGCTGTCTGTCATGGCTTTATATGGAGTCTCAGGATACTTGGAGAATCTCAATAAAGCTTTCCTTCCTGGAGTTAGATTATTTCACTGTTTCTGGAAAAAAAGTTAAATTGGGACTACAAAGACACCAGAATTCACAAGTCAAAGACAAAAAAACTTAATCAGCAGTTTAACTCACACATTTTAAGCCAGCTTGTCTAAAGGCTCAGCGTTTATCGAAGAGACAGTGACCCAGCCACTGCTTTTCCACGTGTTGTCTGCTTGCCTGCACTGTTGCCAGAATTCTTTGTGTGCTCTGGTTCCCCCTCTTGTGCAGGGTCTGAGTACTTGGAGGTACTAAGGAGAACTTTGGCCAGTTGACGTAGATGGTGGGTATATATATATATATATGTATATATATTCAGGTTTTCAATTAATATGAATTCTGTGTTAATATTTATATCTTCTTGTATTATGGTTCTATATGTATTTGCAACTATATTTATTACACTGATTTTGCCAGTTAGTTTTCAAATATGCACAAATTTTTGCAGAGTTTAATAACAGAACCTGAAAAAATCAGGGGTATCTGATACCAGAATTAGGCACAATGTGCTGACTTATAAATCCAAAGTTTGAATTATATGCAGCATGTGTGATCATAGTCCACAGAAAATAAAGCACTCCAAAGTAAGTTTTCTGTGTCTATTATCTTTGGCTCAGCAGTTTCCAGAAAAATTTTCCTCATCACCTTTCTTGATAGAGAAAGCCAATGACATTGTATCGATAGCTCATCTTTCCTCTTCTTTTACTTATTGTTCCTACTGTTGTACTTACTGCTTCACTCCTATTTTTCAAATAATGATGCAGTAAGAATGTGTCATTGGCCAAGGACTGCTACTGCCTAATATTACAAGAGCAAATAAGGAAATTAAAGGCACAGAAGAAATTTTCCGATTTGTTTCCTAGCAGTGACACAAATCTTTAATAGTGTTTTCATTGATTACACTCTCCTGCTCAGCATTTACGCTAACAGAAAAATTATTACAGTCTGTAATGTGCAGGATTCAAGCACTGATGAATGATTTACTGTGTCTATCAGCTGCTTAATTAGAATTAATTATTCATAGACTTCCCTGATGAAAAACCTCATTATTACAATAATCATATAATGTAGGTTGTCAATGTTTCCTGAAATACCTTGCCTAATGGTGTTATAGAAATTGCTTGTGATTTTGGTCTAGTGAAAACAAGCATTAGGAAGAAGCCCTGAAATGCGGTCTGACAGAATTTTCTCATTGGTCTACATCAAGGCAATCCAGCAGATTGCACAGCCCCATGCCTGGCACAGACCAGCCCCTCCACAGAAGCATGGGGTGAGGACATACTGTTGTCCAAGGAGGCTGTGAGAGATGCCGTATGTTCCTAGGGAGGCTGTGGCAGGACCTCAGCAAGCATGATGCAGGACTGGAGTCAGGTGAGTGGCAATTCCATCTACAGGCAGACCTCTGCAGACAGCTGAAGTGCTGGGCTGAAACCTTTCAGGAAGCTGGTGCTTCTCTAGAGAACGTCAGCTATTGCCAACTGGTGGTAGCTAATGTTAGCATATGTTAACTTTTGGGAGGCAGGAGGAGGAGAGCAGGGGTAGCAGGTTCTCTAAGCGAGCTGGAGAGCCAAGGCTGTCTCGTGGAGCACGAGAGTCCTCAGGGTGAAAGCCATGAAAATTCTGGGTGCTGCACACTTTTCTTGCAGATCCAGATGAGATGTTGTCTCTGTTAGAACACCTCTGCCACGATCATCCCTGAACATTTATGCTTTCTGAGGTGTTCCTTAGAGTTTCCAGTTAACATTAATGAGCACCTGCTTATTTTAGGATTGAGTTCCTTCTGTTTCAGATGAGAAGAAATGGCAGAAACACGGTAGGACAAAGTTAAGCTCGACTGAAAAGAGCATTTTCTTTGTCATGTACTGCCCTTGTCTTGATGAACTACATTGCAGGATGGCAGCAGCCCCTGAGGAGAGGTCAGCAGTTAGCAAACGAAATCCATGGCACAGAGAAAACCAAATTGCAACAGCTACATAGCTGCATATTTCGTAGGATTTCCAGGGCCATTAGTTTTAATTAGGCAATTTATTAAAAAGCTGTTGTTCACATAACATATTCGAGCCTTTACTCTCCAATTACTGGGAGAACACTGAATTAGCAAAGGCTATATAAACAAGGCTTGAGGGCTTTCATTTTGGCAGTGTGGTTAAAGCCAAACAGTAGAGAAAATGACCTGTTTACAACTAGAAATGAAACTATTTATGTGTTATTTCTTTTTTGCTCATGGTGTAAGATGTAGTTCCTTATATTTACACTGTGACCAACAAAAAGCTTTCAGAATTCCTCTTTTGCATTTTTGAGACAGCATTTCCAAGTGGTGCTTGCTATGGTATCTGATGGGTCAAAGGAGAAGGAAGCAAACAGGATTAGTTTGTTAGTCAGTGTTTTATGTAGACCAGAAAGAGAGAAAGAAAATGAAAGCAGCCTAGGAATGTGACATCTTCATAGAAAAGTGGATTTCTGCCATGAAACCTAAGGTCTGACTCCTTATTTTATCTTGATGGTCTTTGGGCAGCAGTGTCTTTGGTGGGAGATTTTTCAACAAAATGGGATCTGAACTTTTAGATATTCTAGATCTATTTTTAAGCTGCCTGGAAAGACAACTGGGCCAGGGCAACCAGCATCTATCCATCTGTCATGGTTTAACCTGGCAGCCAGCAACTAGGACCACGCAGCTGCTCACTTGCTCCTCGCCCTGCCAGTGGGATGGGGAGGAGAATGAATGAAAAGTAAAACTCGTGGGTTAAGATAAAGAGACTTTAATAAGACTCTTTATAAAGAATGGAATACTACTACTACTACTACTACTACTAGCTTCAATTCACAGAAAAGAGTTCTCTACCCCCTGGCCAGCACCCATTTGTAAACTGAGCATGATGTCTATGATATGGAATATTTCCATTAGCCACCTTGGATTAGCTGCCTGGCTATGCTCCCTCCCAGCTCTTGTACACCTGCTCATTAGCCGAACATGGGAAACTGAAAAAAGTCCTTTATTTCATTGCAACAACTGAAAACATCACTGTTTCAACATTCTTCTGCTACTAAATCCAAAACGCAGCAGTTACTGGGAAGAAAATTAACTCTACCTCAGACAAAATCAGGACACCATCTATTCTTGGAAATGAGGCTAAGTTTATCTAGCTGATGCTGTGGATTAATTCGAGTCATGGAGCAAGATCTCAACCTGTCTAAGCAGTACATGATCTGAATTACTTTCTGTATAGTGATTGATGATGGCTGTCAAGTCAAGCTGCTGAAGTATCTCACTTAGGCTTATTAGTAGGGGTGAGATCCATCGAAATGTTCAGGCTGGGTTTCATCTGGAACAAACTTTTGGTGTTTGGCACATACCTATAAATGTCTAGGAAGGACAAAGCCCCAGCTGACTGCACTGGTGATCACTGGATTGCTGGCTATTAGCTTAGTGCTATTGAGGTTATTTGACACTCTAAATTGGAGAGACATGGATTTGATGCATGGACCACTTGGTGGATAAGGAACTGGCTGGATTGTCACGCTCAAAGAGTTGCAGTCAACTGCTTGATGTCCAAGTGGAGACCAGTGACAAGTGGTGTTCCTCAGGGGTTGGTGTTGGGACCGGTACTGTCTAACATCTTTGTCTGTGACACAGACTGTGGCACTGAGTGCACCCTCAGCAAATTTGCTGAAAACACCAAGCTCTGTGGTGTGATCGACATGCTGGAGGGAAGGGACGCCATCCAGAGGGACAGGCTTGAGAATTGGGCCCGCGTGAACCTCATGAAGTTCATCTAGGCCAAGTGCAAGGTACTGCACACAAGTAGGGGCAATCCCAAGCACAAATACAGGCTGGGAGGAAAATCGATTCAAGAGCAGCCCTGAGGAGAAGGACTTGGGGGTGCTGGTTGATGAGAAGCTCAATGTGATCCGGCAATGTGTGCTTGCAGGCCTGAAAGCCAACCATATCCTGGGCTGCATCAAGGGAAGCATGGCCAGCAGGTCGAGGGAGGTGATTCTGCCCCTCTACTCAGTTCTGGTGAAACCCCACCATGTATGTAGCAATAGGACAAGGGGTAATGTCTTTAAACTAAAAGAGGCCAGATATAGATTAGATACAAGAAAGAAATTCTTTACTCTGAGGGTGGTGAGGCACAGCAACAGGTTGCCCAGAGAATCTGTGGATCCCCCCTCCCTGGAAGTATTCAAGGCCAGGCTCAACGGGGCTTTGAGCAACCTGGTCTAGTGGAAGCCAGTGTCCTTGCCCACAGCAGGGGGATTGAAACTAGATGATCTCTAAGGTTCCTTCCAACCCAAATCATTCTATGATTCTATGAGGTTGTGAAATAAAGAGTTACATCTCACATGAAAATGCAAGTTGCAGAAATGTGGGGGAAAAGGAAGGAAAGAAGAGTTTTGGGAAAGAACGGGAAAGGAAGGGAGATGAAGTAATCCCCTTCCCTCCTTCTACAAAGAAAATGAGATACTCTGTGTAGTTAGCATTGCTCATCTGACAAAAAGCATTTAAACAATTTTGAAGTTTCAGTGAAGTTATTATAAAATAGCTGTGCTTTGAATAGCACACCATTATTAATTCTGAAATTGTTTCAAAGTTCCCCTTTTCCTCCCACTCCACACATTGCATAGACACAGTTACTGTTATTTTTATGCTTAACTCCCAGTATATCTGAAAATGAGCAAGGAAGTATGCTCATGTAATGGAATCAGGAAAAAAATACGTACATTATTGAATTCTGCTTCAGTTACACAGGTCTGTAACGTGTATGGGGAAGCCTGTTCCTCAGCCCTGGGCAGAAACTGGTTCAACTGAAGGCAATAGTAGCCCTTTAGCTTTTATGATATTTGAAAATACAGAAGTCAATTTAACAAATTTCTATTAACTTGCTTGCATGAAATTATTGCACTATCATCAGCCTTTCACAGAAGTAGATGTAAAGCTATAGATTTTTGTCCAAGCCTGTCAAATAATTGTGGTCATCTTGTACATGACGAAAATTCATTTTTACCCCAGAGTTTTGGCTGTGATGTTGCTGTGTCCTGTTGACACAGAGCTGGCAGGAGTGAGATATTCCTGCCCTCAGAAAATATCCCAAGCTTGTAGTGTCATCCAGTTCGTTCTGGTCAGGGGAGGGTGTAAACGATGGAGTAGATGGAGTAGCCAGTTTGGTGTGTTTATTTACTGGGATGCAAACCCTCGTGTGGCAAACTGTGTGCATTGCATCGACAAGGAAAAGAAGAGGCTTGGAAAACTTAGAAAGACCGTTGATGCTGTTGTGGCAAAATTCAAGGTAAGTAGATGTTATCACATATATCTAAAGGAAGAGTGAACTGTCAGAGAAAGGGAAGAAACTACTCAATCACTTTTGCGTTTCTTTCCTTGAGCTTGAATGGGGATGAGTCCAGCAGAATTAGGCCTTGTGGGCTTTTGGTTTTCCCCAGATATTTGGGAATGGTCATGTGGGATGGTACTAATAATGAGTCAAAACAACTCTTAGCTTCCTACAGGAAAAAGTGTCCGCACTTATGCTGGTGACTCAAATGAATTTCACTTACCATGTGAGTCAAATATGAATAATGATGGATAGAAGCATAATTCCTGATCGTCTTGTGATTATTTGCTCTTTCTGAAAGCCCCGTGTCTATTTTTGGCTAAATCTTTTTTGTGGTATATCAATATATTTTAACCTGTCATTACATTTTTGAACGACAAATATTTTTCTTTACTGTATATAGTAGTATCTTCAGTATATTTTTTCTACAACTGTTCATAACTCACTCTTTCTATTGCCTTAAAATCTTGCTAGGTCTATTGTGAGGGATCAAGGCCCAGTTTAGGCCCAACACAGTATTTATAAATTTTGTACTGTTCCAGGACTGTGTGGTCACAGTGTGACAGTGTAATGGTGGTAATCACATGCTGGGAATGGGGTGACTGTATGTTTTTATGAAATCGTAGGTCTATCTTCATTGATTGGAGCCATATGATCATTTTTTGCATCATCCTCTACGTATCACAGGCCATTATATTTCTTCCATCTACTCCTGGACTGAGCTCAGTCCCTTGGGTGTTCCTGAAAGGTGTCCAACTTGATTTTGGGACATTAATGTGCATTTGGCTTCAGTTTCTCATATTCCATAGTGTCTAAATGGAATTGGACACAAACTCAGCAGAGTATTGACATGTCTAAATAATGTGGTGCTGTGCCTGGTTAGAGATCCTTGGGCTAATTTTGAGCAAGCTGGTGCGTATTCGCAATGTAGGGCAGCCTTATGCTGAAGTACTAACACAAATTCTGGAAGCAATTGAGGAGGAGATGACACAGGGAAAACATAACCCTTGCCACAGAGAACCAATAACCCTTGGGCTTGTTTTCACTGAGCTGCTACGGCTGTACAACTTTCCACTTGTAACTTGACAAACGCTGGCTAATATCTTGGCCAGTGTTGCAGCACGTCCACATTTTTCTGCTCTTGAGCATTTTCTTCAATCTTGAATCATTTCTTTCATTCTGGCCTGCACTGCATGCAGGCATGCACCCAAAATTTATGACCATACTCTAACACTGGGTTTGTCAATATCGGATCCACTAGCTTGTATTCTTTTTCCAATAATCTAGATGAATTTCTGAATCTGATATTACTCAGAGATATTTTCCAGATTCACTACTTTTCTGATTAATTTGTTTCAGCTGTATAGTTTGTATTCATTTTTTCTAGATGGAAAAACCTACATTTTGCCAAGTTAAGCCGTAATATTGATATTTGCCCCCTGCCCCCTGATTTGTTAGACGTTTCTTAATCTTTTTAACGTGCACTTTATAGATACTGTGTAATACTGATTTGTAGTCATATTTTTTCATGTTGCAGTACATCAAATGCCTTACAGATCTGCGTGGATTACATCTGCTTACTTATTTCAAATCAACAAAACCTATGCTCTTAAAGAATGCAATTAGATTTGTTTGACAAAACAAATCTATTTCCCGTAAACCCATGTTGAATGACATTAGTTAAATTCCTGCAATTCTTAATTAAATAATGTACTAGCTTCTCGTTGATTTTACGCAGGACTGATGTAATGCAAAATTGTGCTCTTCTTGAATCCTTTTCTTTTTCTGTTTTGCAAACACTTCTTAGCAAGAAACCCATAATAGTGCATTTGTATAGAGCAGCTGGGCAGTTGAGAATGCATTAATTAGTATATTACAGCAGTGGTACTTACTATTTATTATGCCATCATCAGAGAACACAATTAAGTTATTGTAGAGTTGCTATGGTTTCCAAAGGAGGTACAGTGTAGACTAATTACCTCAAGATGCCAGATGGTGCTGAATAATTCCTGAGCAAATGCCCCATCACCTCTGCCTCTCCTACGTTTGTATAGTAAACAAAACATTGATAAAATGGTGACTGAGAATGTAGTGATTTCCCTTTATAGGTCTCTACAGGTTTCTGTTTGCCCTGAGCATATTTACATTCTTCAGACTTTATTGTTTAATTTTCTCCCATCTGTGCGAATATCCTAATGAATGAGCTGCAAACAAGCATGTAAGAAAACTCTACTGCTGGACATTTGACTGCAAATGCTTCATCTGCACTGTACCAGCAATTTTTATATGGTTTGTCATAGCTATCCTGAGGATATGTTGGATGGAAAGATGTCTGATCCTGTCCACAGGGCAAGTAAGCTTTAAGAGACACTTTAAGGACCGTCTACACCCAAGATTTCACTTCAGCCTAGAAACTCACCACTTTGCAGATCATGGGGACATCCTACAGTGCAGCAATGTAGGGGGACATTTGTTTGGACTTTAAGCCTGACCTATAGGATGCTTCACATAGCAGAGTACGTGCAATCATTGGGATTTTAAAAAAATTGCAAAGCTTAAAGTCAATGACGTTTGAGGCCACACTTAGAAACAAGGCTTTCTGGTAGATCTGTGCCTGATCACATGGCTGCTTTCTCTTTCTTCTCTTTTGGTGGTCAATATGTTAGTTCAGTGTCTGCAGAATCTTTGATTATACAGCCTGAGAGGCAAATAAATGGATGAAATCCAGCTCTATACATGCAGTGAGTACCAAACTGTAACTTTACTGTCAGGGGATACAACAAAATATGTGGCCACAAGAAAAAGTCTTCAGAGTAGTGTGTCACAGAGATATAGTCCAAAAATTCTGGCTGCCCTGAGTGTCAGTCCACAACCAGATAACCTGCAGCATCAGGTCAATACGACGAGTAGGTCAGGCTTTGGGCAAGGGCTTTTCTGCCCTATTTCTGCTACCAGTGTCATAGGAGTGCCAACATACTGACCAAAGAAGCAGCCTTTTAATTTAGCATATCCCCCATTCAGAGTTTAAATTCAGATTTGCAGTGTGTTTAGTTTAGGAAAAGAGCCATAAAAAACCAGAAGAGTGAATGTTTCCCCTCCAAATTCAGGGATTGCCTATATAGAGCTTGCTTAGGCTTTTCCAGGTGTTTGGGGTTATCTAATCAGTCTCTTAATTCCACACAACTTCGTGGGGCTTGCTTGTCTCTGAGCTGGTTCAAGGCCATTTGGCTTCAAGTTTTTTTAGCTTCTCTGTGAGGTTTCAGTAATTCCTGTTGCAGGGACTCTCACAAGTACAGCTAACAGAGGCAGACACAGCAGTTTGTGTGTCAGTCTCGGGGTTCTGCTTCAGGAGCTTCTGGGCACCAGGTCCAGGATGGCTGACAAATGTCTGGGAAACCTCTGAGAGACTTAAGGGTGCCTGTTACTGCCGTGTAAGGACAAGGTAAGGGGAGATACAAGGGTGTGATCCCAAGGAAGCTCTAGAAGTTTCTAACAAGCACGATCAGCTAACGTTGATCCAGAGTGACTGAAGCCTTTGTTGCAGCTGCCACCAGTTAGGGAGGATCAGGTACCCTTTTAGCCAGTGCTTGGGACAGGCCTATGTAAGAGCTAGGTGCTTAGTTTTGCTGGTGACACATGATAGAGTAGTTTTCTCAGGAAGCATTTGGGTGTTTGTCCCTGGTAGGGCAGAGGTGTTGTCACAGGCTGAGCTTTAGATGGCTGATGCAGCCCTACAACTCCCAGGCTGCAGGAGTGCCTGGGTCCTCTCTCTGCCAGGAGAGATGGCCTTCTGTCCTGCAGGAGCTGTGCTGCCTGGGAGGAGCTGTGCCACCAAGTGGAAGAGTTACAGAAGGAAGAGAGTAGGCTGTGCAGCACTTGAGAAGGTGGGATCTTCTCTGAGATGCAGCAGCTTGAATAGCCCTGGACCTGAACTGCAGCAGAGAAGCAGGCGGTGTCCACACCTAGTCTTAAGGTAAGTGCAACCTCTGAAGAAGGGGAAGGATGAAAGCTGGTGACTTTGAGCAACAAGAGGAAGAACCTTGCTCTACCTAAGGGTTTACAAGTACACAATAGGAGCCAGATGTGTCTTCAAGCAAAGGATCTAGTCCACCTCTGGTCCATAAAGAGGAGCTTGGTCAGAGCAAAGGAGGTGCAAGAATGGCAAAAAGGTGGCTCTGGAAATAGAGTAAATTGGGAATAAGGTATAAAATCAGATAAGGGACACATGGTGGGGTGTATCCTCTGATGCTAATGGAACAGAAATGTCTACAAATACTAATGAAGCTGACCTGTGGGCTGGGATGCTGGCCAGTCTTCTAGGGTACAGGAGGGAGCTTTTTTGGACAACTCACTGAACTTTCCATCAGGTTTATGTCTGAAAGTCTTGGTGTGGGGTACAGTAAAGACAGATGGACTCACAGCCAAGTACTAAGTGGTTGGAGGAGGAAAGGGTGGTAAAAGTCATAATACATGAGTGATAATAACTTCATAATTGCATGCAATAATTATGCAAAATTATAGAACTAAATCAGTAGTAGCGATATGCTTATTATTTAATAATATTATTAAGCCATTACTTCCTTAGTAGTGTATTGCTTCATCAGTAAATGCTTAATCGTAGTCTCCTATATCAGCAATATTTCAAGTGTGCAGGTGAGAGGGATGAGTTACACCCATGAAGTCACAATGTAAGGAGAACATACTTAAACCAGCAAAGATGTAAATATCAATTGTTATTTTGCAGTGCTGGACCTTAGGTACAAAAATGGCTGTCTGCCTTGTCAGATTGTTTAAATATTTAAACAAGAAGGGGTTTAATCAATGGGAATTGCAGTCGTTGCCTCAATTCAAGCTCCATTTGAAAAGATCTTTTAATTTCTTATTCCTGCATAAATTTTGGTTCTTGCTTGATTCCAGCAAAGGAAATAATAACTGAAATGGCCAGATGAAATGAAATACTACACTTCTTCCCTTAAAATACTAGCTCAGAATCACTGAAGACAGATTGCATTCAAGAAACTGGAAGAGAAAGCACTGTTAAAGCATCAGCCAGTTCACTTCAGGAATATATAAGTTTCCCAAGAAAACACATTCAGCTATACAGTTAGTCTGAGGATAATACATATAATTCAGATATAATAAAATTAGTTCATTACAGGAGCCAGAGAGGTATGAAATCACTTCTTGCATTACACCATCTATTGATCATGAAACAGCAGATTGCATAGTTTGATAATTTGTTGGGAAATGACTTGGCTGTAACCTATCTTGTTCCAGTCAGAGGAACTATGCATTTCTTGTATATGGCTAATAAACCAGGGCTTTACTGAACACAAATACTTCCACTGCTGAAAGTTTACAAGCTAGACATTCTAAATAATAATTTTATTTTACTGTGAAAGATAGTGTGGGGATTCAGCTCCTCCAAGGAAGGATTCAAGAGGGAGGTCAGATGTAGAAGGCAGATGAAGCAGCGAGGCTGTGGGGTGGGGGAAGCAGACTGAGCATGGGATCAGAGCAATGGAGAAAATCAAAGCCAGGACTGTGGAAGCTTTGCTTGATATGCAAAAGTTTCTGCTCTGAATACTCTGTTTGCCATGAATTCTGAATTTGATTAAAGACCTTTTAGAAAATTGGTCATAAGAAAATATTCACTCCTAAAGAAATCATTACATATAAAACTAAAGGAAATTATTATACAAATGAAAATTTTTCTCGCTCTGCTTTATTTTCTAGTTAATGGTGACTGAAGGTTAGAGGAAAATGTTTCAAGTTGGGAGACATTTGGATAGAGAAAGGGAGGTGCAAGGACAGCAAGTTTGACACAAACAGGAGCACTAGCATACATACGCAGTTATTGAGATTGAACAACATATGCTGAAGAAGTTGTGATATATACGTGAAACACATCAATATGAGTTTTTTAAAAAAGAAAGATCACTAGTGTTTTTAATTTACTCTGACTTAAAGTGAGAGTCTTCTGATTCCAGCTGATAACTCCAAATTCAATTACTGTGCATAAAGGCAACCTGCCAGCTCTTGCAATCAGTCATCTCATGTATGTTGGCTGATGCAGTCTTATGAACTAAGGGTTACAGCTGTGCTCCAACATGGAGGAAACAAATTTCCTTGTCTTCCAAAAAGGATAATAACAAGACACATACAGGCATTTCATTCTAGTGAGTGTGCATGTGAGTACATCAACTCTAGCTGTAGTCATGGACAACCAAAACTTGGACTTAAACTCCGTGTTTGTTCTAATCAAGTATTTATCAGTATAAAGAGGTAATTTTACAGTACATATGTGTCTTCAGTAATACAATCATGGTATTCTTGTAAGCTATATCATCACAGTATATGCCTACTTTTTTACCACAACGAACACTTTTTCAGACCTATGAACCATATTACATGATAAGTTATGTCCTAAATGACATAAATATGTGTAAACAAAGGAGTACAAATTCCCAATTTTTTCTGCTACAGTGTTTGCTTAAAGTATTCTCTGTGGGCATCAATTACATGAAAATGTACATCCTTGGGTCTCAGAAAAATAACCAATCTTTATTACATGGACAAATAATGGTAGTACAGAGCTCATAAAAACATGGAAAGGCCTTCTGTGAGAATTTCTTCATTTTTACTCCAAATTTGAGAAATTAATGTTTTTTAAAAAGCAATATTTTAATGTTAGTTCTAAGCAAATACAGTGTTAAAGCTATAGCTCAGTTTCCAAAGCAAAAAACCCTTGCGCTTAGTGTTTCTGACACGAACTTTATCCTATTTGCTCATGGAATGATAACCCTGTTCCCTGCTGCACTCTGTGTTGCCCTCCACTGTCAAGCTGCCTGAGAGAGAGCGTAGAAAAAGCCCCCATTTTACCACTTGACCCTCTCTCGTCTCAGTGTAGCTTTAACCTTGTGGCTTACTGTGTGCTTCTGATATTTTTAAAGGAAAAAAAGGACTGAAACAACAAAGTTGTTCAATTTTCTCATCAAGAAGGACTGGGACAGCCATTTGAGCACTAACAGTAGGGTGGTTCAGGTCAATGCCACACGTTACCACATTTGCTGTGTAGTCTGTCTTTGAGCGGCTCATAGACTCCAGCCTCTCTTATGAGACTTTGGTCTGTCCAGTAGGAGTGAAGTCCCTAAATATTACTGAGGGTTTGGGTAATGACATAGCATGTGTGGCTACTTCAAACATCAGAGTGCTTCTGCTGTTAGCTGCTGGCATCGGTGTTGTGTTGACACCAACCTTTGCAAGTCTCATCTGCCCTTGTAGTAGACGACATGGGCATCCCTCTGAGAAAGATCTATATTGACCTGGTCTGTAATGAAATATCAAAATGCTGTCGCTAACATGCCAGGTAGGACAATTATAAGGCCATGTGCAGTACAGATGGTGCTGTATCCAGCATCCGTAAAGACGTTCGACCCTGAGGTCACTCCAAATCACAAGTCCTCCCACAGCAAGGGGTGATGACTTGCTTCTCAGCTGGCCCCAGGTTAAGCAATGCAGATGACTGATCAATGCTTTTGCACCTCATTGTGAAAACATTCTACAAAAAGATTACATGCTTACATACTGTAGTAGTAGGGACCTGGTAAGAATTGCCAAGAGAAATCTGTGTAAGCAGGTGGCTGATGGATTAGAAGATGCCAGGTTTTGAGATGTCTTCTCACTGAAGAGAAGAACTTCTGATGTGTGAATTAATGACTAAAACTTTTGCTACCCTGTACCTTACACAATAGACTCTTGAACAGATGTTCAAGAGAGATGCAAGGTGCTGTATACGCTTTGTTACACCTCACTCTAAGAGACTAGATTCAGCAATCCTTGTGATTTTGCTATGAGTGTCACGATAACGGATGATCTTTTGCTAAAGAGTGAAAAACGTGGAGATATTCAAAACTTGACTGGACATGGTCCTGGGCAAATGCATAACTACTGAAATAAAAGGACTGCATGAAAACCTCAGCTTCCAAGAAAAATGAGATTTGTTGCAGGGAAAGGTTTGAAAATATCAGAGGGGTGCAATAACAGGATCAAGATCAAAGAGAAAAGAAGTCATACAATATTAACCGAGTCTGAAGATTTTAGGGGACATGACTCATGATTTCTGAACATTTTGGAAATATCATTAGTGACTAAGATACATTCAGGTCACTTGCTGGGACATCCATAATCTGATATCTGTGCTAGAGCTAGACCACCAAAATGCTTCACTTATTTAAAAGGAATCTTCACCTGTCTAGCTGATTAACTTTGATCTGGGTTTTTGTTTCTGAAAATAAACGAAGCTTGTTGCAGAAAAATGAGAATCTGCCCCATAAAGTATAAGATGCAGAAAACTTTGTGAGGGAAATCTCACAAATTACTCGGCCTGGAACCAAAGTGCCAGCAGAAGGGAGATTGAGTCCAGTAAATGCAGGTCTTTGGAGACCACAATAAAATGGGATTCTAGTGACAGTGCATGTCTATGAAAATTTGCTGCAGTATCAGACATCCCAGGTGCCTATTTTATCAGGAATCGTTATGCTGCTCACTGTTCCAGGAACAGTTCTGGACAATGAAGTAGCTTTTGCATTCAGAGAGGTGACATTTAGTCACCAGGCATTTTGCTGCCGGGCATAAAGGCCACTGCTTGTGAAAGGGGTTTGTCTGAAAGAAGAGTGCATGTGTGTGTTATTAACTGGAGACTAAGGGTAAACTTTTATGTTAAATATGCCACAGCTCAGTCAATATCTTGGGCTCAACATCATTGCTGGGGGGG